>CETC01070447.1_pt1 | contig 14172 bp, 14 predicted proteins | sample 326911 | NCBI WGS metagenome assembly CETC01 (sample SAMEA2622694, study PRJEB7988) | marine metagenome | isolation source: saline water (ENVO:00002010), including | reverse complement strand
CTAGTCAACTCCCGGCACAGTGCTTCGAATATAAAAGCAGTGTTTCTTTTTTTATTGTGCTTATATCTAATTTTAGTTACTTTCGACATTATCTTCTAACTCCGGTGTTTCTTTTTTGTGCTCCAAAGATTCTAACAGAAGCTTTACATCAACATTCATGCTTAAAATTTTGTCTTCCTCTTCACTATAAGTAGACTCTAATTCCTCTGAAATACCTTTAGTTAGGCTTTTCATGTCAGGCCAACCCTTATAAATATTTCTCATGGTGCTTGAAGCTAATTCATCAGCCCATTGCCCTTTTAGATTTTGTTGACGACCAGTTCGGCGATCACCGCCGCGTTGACTAACCGGCATGTACCATTTATCACGCGATCCAGCAGTTGTTGTTTGTTTTTTACCACCTTTTACCCGCCTTACTTTACTGCCGTCATCTCTTTTTCCTGGTGCTGCCAATAGCGCACTGTCGTCGCCGCCGGCAGGCTCCTCTGCTGCTTCTGGCTCGTCGCCGCCTTCATCTCCTCCGAGAGCGTCATCGCCACCAAGAGCATCGTCGCCTCCAGCATCGTCGCCTCCAAGAGCACCAAGACCTCCTCCACCGCCGCCGATAGCACCGAGTTCATCATCTGGGGCGCCTTCGCCGGTGGCCTCTTCAGTGGCTCTCTCAAGGGCTGCTTGAAATTTCTTATCGGCAAACATCTCTCGACGAATTTTAAGTTGTTGCTCTTCGGAAAGTGCGAATAAGTGCGTTGCAACCCATTGTTTACTAAAATATCCCTCTGTTGCTGCTGAGGCAACATCAAACTTAGTTCTCCAGTGCTCTAGTTCTTGCAGTTCTGCTAACTTAGATGGATTATTTAGTCTTAGCTTAAAGTTAATTAGATCTTCACCCCGATATCCAAGAGTAAACAAATGTACAACGGCTATTTTTTCAAGTTCAGCAACAACAGATCTCTGCAGTCTTTGAATCGTACGGGCAAAACGAATGTCTTTTTGTGCCAATGTTGTCTTATCTTCAGATTTATCATCTCCACTGGAAAGGTACGATGCTGGCACTTTTAATGCACTAAATAGCTTGTCTCTTAAATACTTTATATCATCAATGTCCCCAGTATAAGAGCCTCCAGCTAAGGTCTCTACCTTTGAAGAAGTTCCTGCCCGTACGGGAATGTAATAATCTTCCTCGACGCTCATTGGATTGTATCTCAGATCGACGCGGCCCGTGTTTGGATCTACAACTTGATTGCGCTTCATTTGAGTCATTACTTTTTGCATGTAACCCTCTATATCTTGAGGGTTAATGTTACCAACATCGATGTAAAAAACTCTTCGCTCAGGTGATCTGACAATTCGGTATGCCATAACAGCATCTTCCATAAGTGTTAGTTGACGCCAAATTCTTCTAGCAGGTTCTAAAATAGAAGTTCCGTATGGAGCCCACTTATCGTTTCCTAATACTCTAAAATGTGAGATTTGCCAATTTTCAAAAGTTATGCCAGCGGAATTCCACTGGAATTGTACATAATTAGGGTTTGTTTTGTCTTCACCCTCCAGGCGCTCTACTTCATGTGGTGGAAGCCCCACAGCATATTTAACTCCAATATCATCATCAATATCTAAATATAGAAAAAAGTCTCCATACTTGCACATTGTGCGGCACCAACCAAATAAATTAAAATCTACATTTAAAATATTGTGAAACAAGTTATGTAGAACAGTTCTAATTTCATCACTTGGGCATTTAACATTTAATAACTCTTTCAAATCAGAAGATGTAGTCATTTCATCTGCATATATATCAAGAGCGGATGCGATTTCCGGTGTGTACTCCATCTGATCAAAATCAACATATCGGTCAGCCCGATTTTGATTTGACATAAAATTAGCAGCTAAAGTATCATATGGATTATAAGCGTGCTTTTTAAACGTTTGGCCACTAGCTGATTTAAATCTATACTTCTCTAGGTGTCTTCTTTTTTCCTGTCTTGGAAATTGTGTTTTATATGATTGAAGTGGGCCCGAAAATAGTCTTGTCAGTCTTCGGAATAAAACACTTTCTTCATTTCTTGGATTGTTCTTTTTATCTGCCATTTTTTATCCTTTTAGCACCCAGCCAAAATCCATATATTGTTTTTTCTTTCTATCAAGCTCAAAAGCTGTTTTTACGCGGTGATGATCTCTTGTACCGGGAATGGTGGTGTTCAGTATTGTATCACCTTTTTTAATAGAATTTAAGACAGCTTTTTTATATTCTAATTCTCTTTCATTTACAGTAAAAGCGGTATCTTTTACCCAACACCCTATTGAGCAAGCCATCACCAAATCATCGTTATATTTTTTCATAGCCTTAGCCTTTCCATTGTGCCAAATAAAAGTATTCATCTCATTAAATAGGCGCTTGGAGTAAATCGTAATTAGTTTATTCCTAACAAATTCTTCCATCTTGTTAACTATTAAAGGTCTTGTTTTCATAGATGTTGTAAAGCCAGCAACACTATTAGTAACAGACTCTGCCGTAAGAGGGTCGACATATTCATGTGAAGATTTATATGAGTAGTATATGTTAGGATAATTTTTATCTCTTAGCTTTTCTAACACTGCAAACCCAACTGAATTGTTCTCTACGACAGCCATACAGTTTCCGTATTCTTTTCCTGCATTGAAAATTATATCAGAAAATATGTCTGGTGTTACCTTTCCTTGATATTCTCCAACAATCTCCATAGTTTCGATCTTGAACACATGAAAAACAGAATAGTCTTGCCCATCTCCTCGGGCGACATCTGCAGATAAGAGATAAGTATATCCAGGTTGATGCTCTTCCCATATCCAAAAATTACGATCAAACCCAGTTCTGTATTTGGGCTCTTTTAAATCAAAATTTATCCTCTCAAGATCTTCAGGGTGAAAAACTGTTTCTCCTGACATGTTAAAATTGCATTCAAGTTCTTGAGCAATTTGTCTTCTTGACATGTTTTTTGTTTCTTTCTCAAACCACTGCTGATCTCTGTCTGGGTGTACTTCCCATGGGAGCTTGACAGGAAAAAAATCATTTTTATTTTCTTCTGCGTCGATATAAGTCTGGTGGAACCAGTTTCCTACACCATTTGGTGTTGAAAGGGCGATACAGCGGCCTCCGGTTGACAGAGTTGGATACAGGCCAGTCCACAGTTCATCTAGCCCATCAACATGCGCGGCCTCATCGACCACTAATAGAGATAGTGCTTCTGAACGACCAGCGTCAGCAGAAGTTGATGATGCTTTAATTTGCGATCCATTAGAAAGTTCAAAAGAAGTTCTATTATCAACAGATATTGGAGATATTTGTAGCCACTTGGGCAAATTTTTAATTATAGATTTTACTTTTTTTACAAGATTTGAGGCAGTGCCAAATTTAGTCGCAATAACCAATATATTTTTGTCACGATGAAACATCATCAACCACACAATGTACGCAGCAGAAATGGTTGAAATGCCCAACTGTCGAGCCTTTAAAATAACTGTAAATCTATGATTGTTAAAAGACCGGAGCAGGTCTGTTTGAAAATCGTATGTATTAAACGGAATAAGACCCTTAAGAGGGTGAGAGATTTTGCAATAATTATTAATAAAATAAACTGGATCTTTTCCAGATTTTAGTATTTCTTGATAAAGTTCTTTTTTTGTAAGCTGATGGGCCATACCAGACACCTACTCTGCTTTGAATGAGCTGTGTATGTCTTTTCTAGCCTGCACCTTTCCTTTACCAGTGTAAACTGGCTGTCCTTTTGGATCAGCATTTTCTTTTTTCCAACCACCTAACTCCAAGAAGCTTTTAAAAGAGTCTTCTAGGCGTTTTTCATCGCTGGGTTCATGTTTATTCTCTACGTTATTGAGGCCAGAGATCTTATATGTTTTTTTAGCAACAACAAAAACACGAATTTTTGATGTTTTTTGCACGAAAGCGTCGCACTCTCCTATGGCTTTTAAACCTAGCGAGCTTCCTGTGATTTTTCTGTATTGTTTTTTGAGACTAGAGATGCATTTTTCTATTAAAGCATTTACTTCATTTTCAAAATCTGTGCCGTAAACATCTTTAAGCTTAATATCTGATTGATACGTCGCAATAAGATTATCGCCTTGAATACGAACACTAAACCCGTCCATAACACGAGAATCCAATATGGGGTGACCCTCTTCTCTTTTGAGGCCACACTCTATGGGGTTACCCTCTTCATCCACCGCGCCGTCATACATGCCCGACGCCGCTTGCGATATTCCTCTAATAATCGCTAATGCTTCTTTATTACTTGGTATCTTGTCTGTAGACATTATTTCTCTCCTGTTTTGGGACGCCATCCACTTAGCCAGCGTTCTTCTCTGCCTTCAATATGGAAAATATAACATTTTTCACAACTTTCGTACTTGTTCATACAAATATCATCCATTACATTTCTTAATTTTTTGCTGCAAACCGGGCAGTTCGCAACTACCTTCCTATTAAGTAGTTTTTTAGAAACTAAAAAACCTCCTATTTCCACCTTTTCAGAAAGCTGTTCTTCTTTCTTCCTTTCTAGTTCGACCTCTTTAAGGTCTTGTAAATAAGACTCTTCCTTTTCCTTTGTCCAGCCTGACTTAGGGTTTTGTATTGTTTCGCGACCATATTTTTTAGATATAGCCCTCTCAATTTTTGCTACTTCGTTTAAGTCGCGATTTGACATTACTTGCTGGCCTCCGCTGCTGCATAAAAAATACCAATTGATAAAAGCACTCCAGCAACAATGCCGCCGGCAAACCACCAGTGTGTGTTGTCGTTTGGATCATCTTTTATTAGCTCTTGAAGTCGGCCAATTTCATCGTTCTTAATCTGTAAAATACTATCTGTCCTAGATTTTAAACTGGATAGTCTTAATTCCAAATCTCCCACTTTTAAATCATGTGCTGCTTTTAGTTTTTTTATTTCAAACTCTAATTTAAGCTTGCTTTCTAAAAGTGAGAATTTTTTATCAACTTTAAGTTTTAAAGCTGCATCTAGATCAAACAGTATACCCGAATAAGGAGCCGTTTCCCCAACAGATAGACTTGTTACTTTTCCTTGCGGGCCTGGATCAGGCGGTGATTCATCAGCTTTTGCGGAGATTGGCATGATAACCAACATAAAGCACAAAAACAAAGACAAACAGCTATTCCACATATTCAACTCCAAACATTTTACTGAGATCTTTTGCTAGATCTTCTGGTTTTCCCTTATACTCTTTAGCAAATTTTGCAAGTTCTTTCTTTTTTTCAGTAGTGAGGCTATTAAAAGCCTCGACCTCTTCAAGCTCAATTTTTTTTAACGTTTCTATGTATTTTACATACAATTCCTCACGTTTTTTAAGCTCTTTTTCATGATTTTGATTAATTTCTTTTATTTGTCTTTCGTAACTTTGTTTAGAAATCTCAAACATAGCAATTAATTTTTTATATTGCTTTCTAGCAAAAACACCAGAAAGAATTAACAAAATCAATATAACGGGCCAATACCAATAGTGCTTAAGCCAAACCCAAGCCTTGCTAAGAAACGTTTTTGTAGCTAACGCTGACATCTTAATTTCCACTTGGTCCGTGCTTCCACCGAACCGCAAGATCAACGAGCGCCTCCGCTCCAATATATGCCATAGTCACAGCAACCCAGTCATCGCTTGTTAGGTTGCCCACTGCAATAAGATATGTTGCAGTACCCCACGCTAAAAACTTGCGAGAAATAAACCGCTCAACATATTTGTCCATAAATGCCTTTACTCTAGCCATAGTAAAACCCTCCTATTATATAAATAGGTTGATTTACTATTTTCTTTCAAAGATTGACATGGGCATATCCCTGCTTTTTCTCGATTGTTATCTGGGTATCGACAGAATCTTTAAGACTATCAAGATGTGAGATTAGAAGTACGGTCTTAAACTGTAACGAAATCATATCAAGAATTCTTATGAATCCGTCCATATTTTCTTCATCCAAAGCAGTGCCTGGTTCATCCAAAATAAAGAAATCAGATTTTGGAAGCGTAGACATGTTTAATAGAGCCAGGCGGATCGCCATGGCTGCAATTGTTTTCTCGGCACCAGAGCCCATTTCAATAGGTCTTGGTGAGAAGCGAGGGTGTTTAATTAGGATATCTAGCTTGTTGTCTTCATTATCAAACAAAATTTCAAAATCAACAATATTGGTCAAAATTTTTGAAATCTCTTCATTTAAAAGAGGAAGTCTTTTCTTAATAATGTCATATGATATTCCGTTTGAGTGCATGCACCTCATAAACAAGTCAGACGCTGCATAGTCTTGTTGCATCTGAATAAATTCGGAGCGCTCAGACTCAATATTTGTCAGTTTTTGTTCCATAGATCCGTTTTGTTTGTAAAGCTCCATTATCTCTCGCTGACAAACATCGTATTTCTTTTGATTGCTTGCGATATCGCGGGCTAAACTTTTTCTTTTTTTGATTAATGCTCCAAGATTTTCTATGGCCTCTTTGTTGTTCTCGTATTCTTGTTTTTTAAATCGCAGTTCCTCCATCTTATTGTTGATTTTAAGCATTTTTGTTTTATTTTTTTCTAGCTTTAATTCCATAGAGCTTATTTCGTTTTGTGTAGCAGAGCGTTTTTCTACAACTTTTTCATACTTGCTGATGTAGTCAACAATTTTTTGCGGCTGCATGCTATCGACGGTTTTTTGCTTTATTTTTCTTGAGGCAGACAACTTCTCAACTTCTATAAGAGTGTTGTTCAACTTATCCTTTGCTGCGTATGCATCCCTAATAAACTTGCAGTGTGAATATTCAGAACCACAAGGGACTTCACCAAGGAGACTAATTTTAAGTTTCTGACGCTCAAGTTGATCTTCGTATTTGTTAATTTCATTCTGAATCTTGTCAAGCTCTTCAGTCTTGTTTGATATCAACTGTTGTTTTTCCTCTAAGGAGGCAACGTCAAAATCCTGCAAGAAATCTACAAGCTTGGTAAACAATACTTTACTTTCTTTTAGATTAGTAACAATACCTTTGTTGGCATTCTGAATGTCACCTAGAAGCTTTTCTCCGTCTCCAATTTGCTTGTTGACGTTATCGATATCAATAATCTCGGTTGGGATTGATTTAATTTTAGAATCTAGCTCCAAATGTTCCTTAGAGGTAACGTCAATTAATCCTTTCATCTCTTCACATTCGCGCTCTTTTACGCTGATCAGAGTATCACAACGCGCAAATTCTGTTCGTGCTTCTTTAATTTCTGCCTCAAGATCTCTGCCTTCAAGCCTTTTTATTCCCGATCTTAAATCAGAAGCATCGTCTTTTGCTTTTTTGAATTTTTTTTCAAAAATTTCTAAATCTAAAAACTTAGCAAGAATCTCTTTTCTTTTTGTTGAGCCTTCCGCTAGATATGACAACGAGCCAAGCTGCGAAGACATGGAAGTTAACAAGAAATCATCAATTGTGCCAAAAACTTTTCTAATGTTTTTATCTGTGTCGTTGCGACTAAGGCCATTTAGCTCGTATTCTTCTCCAGTTGCCTTATCTAAAACTGTAAAGTTAACATCAGTTTTTGCTTCCTGTGTTGTTTTTCCCTTGAGAGTCTTTTTGTATTTTTCACTTATTCTTTCTATCTTGTAAGTTTTCGTACCAACACTAATCTCTAAATATCCTCTACAGTTGTCCTTGTTTTGATTAATAATATTCAAGTTTTTACGATTGTTTTTGGATGTGGTATTAAAAAGAGTGTATAAAATACTGTCAATAATGCTAGATTTACCTGAAAAGTTTTTGCCTAGAATTCCAACGATTCCGTTCACATCTTTAAAATCAATACTGTTGTTTTCTCCATAATTGAAAAGATTATCCCACTCTAGTTTTTCCAGACGCCAGTTAACATTTCTGCGAACCTCCTCTTCCTCTTCGACCATGGTGTTATATTTTCTGTTTAAGTCACAAACAGACTGTAAAATTTCGTCAGTAACTTGATAATCTTTAAGATACTCAGCTAAAAGCTCTTCTTGTACTGCTAGATCTCGCAAATCTTCTTTAATCAGCGAGTTTGTCATTTCTCCAACTGTTGCAGAGGAATCGTCTGCTCTACTTAAGTAGGTTACAGCCTCTGGCTTCAGACGTGATCGGGCAACGTCCACAGCCTTGCGTACAACATCTAATGATAAGCTATTTTCAGATAATAGACGCAAGCGCGCGCCTTGAGGAACTGAGAGCTTATTTGGAAGACGACCTTTTGGCGTCAACTTTACAGTAATAAATGGTTTCGGGTTTAATAGAGCATGATGTTCGCAAGTATAAGAATCTTTATCTAAAATGTCCCATAATAGAAAACCCTTGTCGTTTGTTTCTCCGTGGTTTTGTTGCACTGTGGATCCAGGGTAGCGGATCTTTCCTTTTTTGTCAAGGGATTGGTTGGTTTTGTGTATATCTCCAAGAAAACCGTAGTCAAAACTATCAAAAATATTAACATCATCTTCTCCATTCTCCATTTTCCAACCGGTGTCTGTAGTCACACCGCTAACAGCACCGTGATACAAAGCAATGTTGACTCTATCTGGGTTGGACGGAGTACACCAGTTGTCTCTGTCAAATACTGATAACACATTGATTGTAAAATTATCATCTAAATTTACCTCACCTGATTCTTTTAATAAATATAAACTACTATGGCCAAGAGCTTTAGCAATTGGCGTTAAAGCATCTTGCCGCGTAGAATTTCTTAGATTTCCATCATGATTGCCTAAAATAATATATGTCGGTGCAATGTCTGCTAAATTTTTAAAAAAATCGCTGCACATCTCAACAAACTCTGGACTGATTTGCGTTTTTGTGTGCGCAATATCGCCGCAGTGTATGATGTAATCAACTTTTAAATCTCTTAGCTTTTTATAAAGCTGCTTAAAGCACTCACGATATTCTTCATGGTACTTGAGATTGCGGATATGTGTATCCGCTACATGCGCAAATCGCATATTAACTCCTCAGTATGCTAAGTAATATTATAATAACAATATTAAAAATGTCAATATCTAAGACATTTTTTCTAAAGCAGACCTCAAATTAGCTGCAGCTTGATTGACTTCCTCTGGTAGGTCCTCTAGCGGCATATCTTCTAGTATTCGACTAGCCATTTCAACAGCTTTAAATACAGACTCGGGATCAGAATTTGCTGGTGGTATGTTTGGATCCTCATAGCCATTTGGATACAATCCCAACTTTTGAACACCTAAACGATCGGCGCCTAAAGGTGTTCTATCTGGGGTATACCCACCCTGGCCAGTTTCACTTAAATTACTAATTGTTTCTATAATTATTTTTTTTAATTGTGATCTAGTAACTTTCATTCTTGCACACCACCATGGTGGTTTGTCATTTGTCTGTTATCCAGCACTGCCTCTCCGTGGAGATGGTGATATACCTTGCTCATGTTACTTGATGCTTTTGTCAAAATAGACTGCACCCAAGCCTCTAGTTGATCGTTATCATCCATCATTTCCAAAAGAGCTTGTGAGTACTCAATCACTTTAATTAATTGTTTTTTTGCCATACGACCCTCTGGGTCAGGACCGGCTCCATGAGCCTCCTTAAGCAATTCTTCTTTAATTATTTTTTGTAATCTAGATTTTGTAATTTTCATGTTATAGCTACCTTGATATCAAATATTCATGATCTTGTGTAATAAATAGTTGTCTGAATCAATTAGTTCTGCGTTTTCTTTGCGCTTTTTAAATTCACCTTTTGACATCTCACCAACATCTGAATATGGCAAAATATTAATTTTATAAACTTCAATGCCATACTTAAGTAGTCTTTCAATTATGCGCCATGACTTTTTTTCTGCATCTGGATCGAGTGCTAGATAAACGGGCGTGTCGTTTTTGACGATTTCTTGAAAGAGTTTAGACTGTTCACGCAAAGTTGATCCGAGTATTGGAATAGAGTTATATCCTGCTTTTATAGCATCAAAGACACCCTCAACAATTGTTAAATCTTCGTCCCAATCTATATAAAGGTGGTTGAAAATAATGTCTTTATCGGCGGAAGGGTTAAGATATTTTCTATTAGAAAAAACATAGGATCTCGCAATAAAATAATTGCAGTGACCAGTTTGTGAAAAAGAAGGAATAATTATCCTGTTTGAATATTTACCTTCGTTGCAAAAACCTATCTTCCATTTTAAAATGTCTTCATGGTCTACGCCCCTGTTTAGTAGATATTTGATTGCCATTCTTGACTCATAAGAGTTTTTGTTTGTTGTTAGAGTTTTAAATTTTTCTGGAAGTGGTACTTTAATTTCTTTTTCAGTGACTGATGTTGCAAACAATTGTTCATTAAAACTAGCAATATCTATCTCATTTTCTAGGGACGGCCAATCAACTTTGTGGTTTACATCTCCATATCTACGAACAATTCTTTTAATGTTTTTTCCTGACCAATCGCAAACCCAGCACTTAAAGACGTTTTTTGCAATATTGACCGAAAGTTTTTTCTTGTGATGTTTACAGCTTGGACAATAGAATAAATATTCTTCAGAATTAAGATATGGCTCTCCTAGAATGTCTTTTAAGATTGCAATCTTTTTTCTTTTTGACATATATTTAATCCTGCGCGCGCAATGACATAACTGTCAGCACGATCATAGCAATCTGGTCTAGGATTGCCGTGCTTAGTATAAGTAATAATAACGGATGGAACATTGTCAATGATATATTTTATTACAACGTTTTTTGCCTTTGTTCCTTTTGGAACTTTTATTCCACACTCTTTTCTTGCTGAAGTGGCCGCTATAAACTGCGGCTCAACCTGTAGTATTCTGTATACCAGCCATGACACCACGCCATTAAAACGAGCAAGAGTTGAAAGAGTTTTTGCCGAAGAGAATCCAGACCTAAAAGACTGGAGTGATTGTTCGATATATACTTTTTCAATTCTAAAGTTGTTGTTATGAAGCTCCGCGATACGTTCCTCAACATATTTCACCTTTTGAAAAAAATTTTTAAACTTTCTTGTATCCCAGGCTTCATTGTACAGCACGCTTCCTTTAGAATCAACAATCGTAGCGCCTGTTATGCTAGTAGATATATCTAAGCCCAAAATCATATATTGATTTTACTATATATCAAGCTTTAATTTAAATGTTAATTCGCGATCATCATCTTTTTTAACCGGCGTAGCTAATTTTCCGATTGCGATCAAGTTTCTTTCATTGTCGTATATTCCAATTTTAGAAATATATGTCTGCTTTGTAAAACTAGCTGTCGCATGAGATGCAGAGTGTACACTTTTAACCGTATTTTTTATTTCTATTTCTTCATATTCAGAATAAAAATTACTACCAGTAGTAGGGTTGTTTAAAGAACTGGAAACGTGAAACGTCGGGTTGTTTGAATGATTTAGGAGACCCCGAGGAGCGTGGGCCATCATTGTTATTGTTGGAATAAAGTTTTTGCCTTGAAACTCAAGCTGGTAACTTGAAGAATTTATGAGAGAGCCAGACAAGCCATAATTCTGCCATGATGGATTTATTAAATCTGTAGTTCCAAAACCAGATAAATACCTTTCAGTATGATCGCTAATACGCCAACTGCCGGTTAACAATATAAAACCTTCATTATAAAGAACTACGCCGGCTACCTTACCATCGTCTCTGGATACAGATCCTGAATATTGTATCAATTCTCCATTTCTATGTCTATCCTCTAGTTGGCCTGCTAAAGTACCTGTTACGTATGTTCTTAATTTAACAGACCCTTTTTTAATTGAAGACCCGTAAAATATTGATGGTATGCTAATCATTGTAACAACTTGACTAGCCTTGTCTCCTAGGTCACTAGTATATGCATAATGAGGGCTAAATTTTGTATAAAAATTTAAAGTATTCTGGAGGGCATTAACGCGCGTTTTTTGCTTAAACTGTAAAGTGCCCGGGCCTCCTGCAGCATAGTAATAGAACTTTACGCCTGCAGTTAGCGGATATGAGCCAGTTATTTTATCTCCAAAATTAAAATCACTATTAAATTGAGAAGTCGCCACTGTGCTAAAAGAAGTTAAACTGCCTTCTTTAGTTAAAAATGGATGTATTAGCTGGTTTGGGTCAGATCTATTAACATTCAATTCATATAAATTTACGTGACCGTCTGGAGTGTTATAGGGATTTCCACCTGCAGAATCCTGCTTGACAGAATTGTAGTACAGGATGCCTTTATGACTCCAGATGCTGACATGTGGATATGTTTCTATCCTATTATAAAATATGTCGTTTTGGCTGAAGTCGTAAAAAGGCATACATACCTGTCCTGTCCCATTATATTCCTAGTAATCCAGTCTAACTCTTAGGGTCATCTCTGTAGACGGATTTTTCTTAAGAGGCTCTGAAAGTTTAGCTACAGCCATCAACTCATTGTCTGCTGAATATAGGCCAATGCTCGTAAAGTAAGAAACTGGAGAATCCGAGGATACATTCTTTACGCGAATCTTACTGCCCGTAACGTATGTAGGATTAGAGCTATAATTAAATTCATTGTGGTTAACTCGACAGAAATAAATTGTTGAGTTAAGCTCCGTTGTGTTATTGAAATCAATATCAACTAGCCTATTTCGAACAGCTTTTGCGTTGTCATTTATGGTAGCTCCGGTCAAGGCCGCTTGCGGGCTTGAAGTTTGCCTTGTTCCATCCGGATATCCGAATTTATAAGGCTTGCCAGGTGTTCCGAATGAAGATGGCAGGCCACCAAATTTAGGATCACTAAACACAGAAGCAGTTAAGACAACTATGCCGGCTTGATAATAAACCAAGCCAACGCCCACATTGCCGTTGACATTGGGAGTCGCGGAAGAAGTATAAAGAACTCCATACTCGCCGGCGGGTGAATTTACTTTATAGGCTGTAGCCCCACCATAATCAGAAATTGTCTGTTTGTTTGTAACTGCGCTTGGAATACCACCGGTGTGCAGCGTCATGATAAACGAGCCTTTCTTAATTTCATCCTTTGTTAGAAGTCTAGAAAAGTTTAAGAAATAACATTCATCTAGTTTTACGCCACCTGTAAAGTCGCCGTCGCGATCAAAGCGTCTAATTTTGCCGTTTTGATCGTACCCAACCAAAACTTGAGACATTTGAGCATAAATATTTGTCTTCTTTGTGTGCTGCACATTTGTAGTAGCCGCAATAGAAGATCCGCTATGATAACCACATGTAATGTCAAAAATGTGATTTGCGGAGGAACTTAAGAATGGATAGTCGTAAACAGACTCAAACATACCATGTGTAAAAGTTTTTACGTTTGTATCTCTATATGTTCCGGAAACGATTGTTCCAGTTAGCGGAATTGCTTCGTGAAGCAAAGTTCTAGTTGAAACTACATCGTCGTTTAAAAGGGTCTTAAAAGTTGTTGCCATGTTGTGCCTTCCTCAAAAAATTAATTTTTTCTAACAAATCTAACTGGGACGTCTAATCTATATCCTGTTGTCGCGCCAGTAACTCTAATCACAGTGTCAATATGCAATATTGTTTCTGTTGCATGCGCAGTGCGGCCATAGACTGTGCTAGCATTTCCTGTGCCTCCCAGAGTTTGAAATAAGAATTTTTGGTGCTGTAGATCTAAAGATGATAAAACAGAAAACTGCAACTTAGTGCCTCTTGGGCCTTGAATTACTTGATTCTGCGCCTCGCCTGTTTCAATGGGTTGTCCATCGTCAATAACTCTTACATAGTCAGCATTTGCGCCCTCTGAAAGATAATAGCTTGCAATTTGATCATCATCGATAAAAGATTTAGCAGCAGGCGATAATAGTTGTCCCGTGACGTCTTTGCCGCCGCGTGCAATTTGCCCTAAGCGATCATCAATTTCAAGAATATATTGAGTCTCCAGCAAGTCAGAATCCAAAGAAAAAGCTGGTGAGATTTCTTGTGTGTCCAAGCCTTGGTCAATTCTGATAAAGTTGTTGTCAACATTATCGGTACCGGCCCTAAACCCCTGCAGCACACCATCAACCACTTGATTGTTGCTTTTAAAAATCTTTAAAGTGTCTAAATCGCATGCCACTAAGTATGTTTGGCTTACCGTGCCACCACTAAACATCTGTGAATCATCTAATCCGTTTAATTTCATTATAGGCAAGTAAAGTAGATTATTTCTAGGAATAGACAACAGTTTAGATTTCATCGTGGAGGTAT
>CETC01039158.1_pt1 | contig 14184 bp, 23 predicted proteins | sample 326911 | NCBI WGS metagenome assembly CETC01 (sample SAMEA2622694, study PRJEB7988) | marine metagenome | isolation source: saline water (ENVO:00002010), including | reverse complement strand
ATTGTAACATAATTGTAACACTATTGTAACATAATTGCAACAAGAAGGAATAAAAAAATGGAATTAAAAAGCTTAGAATCTATTAGAATATCCGAAGCGCACGAAAAACTTCACCATTTGGGGACGACTGAAACCTTGCATAAAATCGCAGAACACATAGCAGACCTTGTCAGAGAGATAGACACATTAAAAGTAAAGCTAAAAGCTCAAGGACAGGACACCGAGTTTAAAGAACCTACAGAGTGGAGATAGTTGTATTTATGCAACAGTTAAAAACTATTTAGTTAAAGACTATTGAATTATGTCTTTTAGTTCTATATATACTATATAGTAATACTATATAGAATACTAAATAGTTTATTTAAGTAATAACTATATAGTTATAACTAGATTGTTAATAACATTGTTAAACAATATAGAGGAATTAATAAAATGTCACAAAGAGTTAAAATTCTCAAGCATTTACAAAGCGGTAGTTCTATTACTCCCCTTACGGCACTAGGTTTATTCGGGTGCTTTAGGCTTTCAGCCAGAGTGTTAGAACTCAGGCGAGAAGGACACAACATTGAAACAATTATAAAAACCGACGGTCAAGGTAGGTCTTTCGCCCGTTATAAACTTTTACAATAAGGGGAGAGAACATGACCACACTCGAAACGATGCGGCCAGACTCGCAGCGCCCTTGGCACGTTACCGCCGAAATTTTATACCGGCGATATAATAAAAATGTTAGTTTACTAGAAAAAGCTGTTGGCAATGCAAATCTCACGGGCGCTACACCTTTTCACCCAACCGCAAAGAAGTTGGCAGCGCGGAATATGGCGCGCTTGATTATGTCGTCGAATTTACCGATGCCAGATTTCATACCGGCGATATTTACGGATTACCCGTTATCAACGACAATGCTCGCGATTTTCGAGCAGCTTATCAGAAAGGAAGAATAAAATGAAAATAACTTTATTGTCTATTGCAATAGCGGCGGCGGCGCTTAGCTCAGGTGGACTTGTCCTGGCCTCGTCAATAAGTCCAGGTCAATGCGACTATAATTCAGACGGTCAGTATATAGACCCTGATACTGGTCAGGTATCCGCATGGGGAACTATGGATAGTGCCGCTAAATGCGCGGCCACTGGAGATTTACCAGAAGCTGTTATTAACCGGCTAGGAAAATTCGGCCATGTTGACAGGGCAGACGCGATAATAGCCATCGACGCCGAGGCAAAACGCGATAGGCAGGAAAGGAATGAGGAACAATGAGAGCAGAGGAAAAATTTAGGGACACTTACGGGCATATCAAAATTGAAAACTCGTTTAAAAAAGCCCTTTTAAAGAGCCAAGAGTTGAAAGAGCAAGACCAAGAGTTGATAGAATCAATGGCTAAAGACTGTGCCAGGCATTTTAACCGTCTATTTAAGGGTTTAAAATAAGTATGCGCTGTGCTATATGTGATAAAATGTTAGCAGATAAACCAAAAAAGAAACACAGCGACCTATGCAGCGAGTGTATAGAGGCGGTAAGACTTGCTAAAGATAGTTACAGTATAGAGCATCTTAAACTTTTAGGAGACAAAGACGAATGATATGAAAGATAAAATCATACAACAAATTAAGACAGTATTCGACCCAGAGATACCTATAGATGTCTATGAACTTGGACTAATCTATGATATAAGAATACACGGTGCTAGTTGTTTTATTCTTATGACATTGACTACTATGTGGTGTCCAGAGGCAGAAGTAATACCAGAGAGAGTAAAACAAGCGGTACTCAATGTTGAAGGTATAAAAGAGTGCGAGGTAGAGGTTACATTTGAGCCACCTTGGTCAGTAGAACATATGTCAGAGGTAGCAAGATTGGAGACAGGACTGTGAAAGAAGACGTCGTAGAAAGTTTAATTTTAAACGCTATGAGGAGGATAAACATGGCTGACCCAGATATTGAAAAAGCTATATCAGAAAATAAAAGAAATAAACTTATAGAAAAAGCGTCTAATTTAATTAGTAAAGATAGGGCCGAAGATTACGGAGACGCTAAAGAATGTCATCAACTGATAGCTCATTATTGGAATAGCTACCTTAAGCACACGCCTAAATCTGGATTAAGGCCAGTTGATGTAGCTATAATGATGATACTATTGAAAATAGCCAGGTGCAGAGGGACTCTAAAAGATGATACTTTTATAGACATTATAGGGTATTCTGCTTTAGCGGGAGAGATGATACCTAATGAAATACTAACGGGAGACTTTGAGTATAGCGAGAAAGGTGTATATTAAAATGATAAAGCCAGATATGGTAGTCGCTGATAGATTGCTGGAAGCATATTTAGATGAGTTATCCAGGTTAGATTATATAGATTCGTCTGGTAAGGACTTTTTTATAGAGTTAGCTAGAATAAATCACTGTCCACCTCACGACTTTGTAGTAGCGGCTTTAGTAGATTTTATTATAGGTATGGAGCAAGAGCCGAATGTTCCTGAAAAAGAGGAGAGTATCCACTGATGTCTGATACAATTAAATCCCACCAGCCATGCCCGTTATGTAGTTCTAGCGATGCAGGGGCATATTATTCTGACGGACATTTTTACTGCTTTAGTTGCGAGGGAGTTATACAAGATGCAGATGATAGCGAAGTTACAGACTTTAATAAGTATAAAAAAATTAAGAACAAAGATATGAGAGATGTTAATTGGTCAGATAGAAATATTTCTGATGCTGTAATGGACTATTACTCTGTTGTATCCACCGAGAATACAATTAGATTTCCTTATTATGATTCCGAAGGAGTAAGGCAAGGTTCTAAGGTAAGAAATTTTGGCAAGGTATTCACTACTGAGGGAGAGTTTAAAGAGTGTGTCATGTTCGGCATACATACTCTAAACAAGGGGCATACTCTATCTGATACAGTCATAGTTACAGAGGGAGAGACAGATGCTTTAGCGGCCTTTCAGATGGCAAACTCTATATCACAGTCAGCGAAGAAAGTCACAAAGAGGGGCAACCCTATAGTACCTGTTGTCTCTATAAAATCTGGCGCGGCATCTGCGGAGAGAGACTTTAAAAACAATTTAGAATTTCTAGAAAGTTTTAACAGGGTATTCATATGCTTTGACCAAGATGCTCAAGGACAGAAGCAGGTGGAGAAATGCGCCAAACTATTAAAACCAGGCAAAGCTTATATAGTTAAGATGGAACATAAGGATGCTTGCGAATACACCAAGCAAGGACTGTCCCAGGAATTTATGTCCCATTTAAAATCAGCACACTGTTATACACCTGCTGGAATATGTAATGCTTCTAACAACTTTGAAGGACTTTGGAGTGAACAGAACCAGAGCAGTATAAATTTTCAATGGCCTAAAATACAGTCTAAAACTTTAGGGACAAGGGCAAGAGAGATTGTAACCTGGGCGGCAGGTACAGGGGTAGGTAAAAGTTCTATGCTGAGGGAACTACAGCATCATTACCTAACAACAACAGACTGTAACATAGGTATAATAGCTTTAGAAGAATCTGTAGACAGGACGCGTAGAGGTATATTAGCAGTTGAAGCTAACGATAGGTTGCATTTGAACGAGGTATTTTCCAGGTATCCTAAAGAACAGATTAGAGAATACTTTGACAAAACTCTGGGTTCTGGTAGAGTATTTATCTATGACCATTTTGGTAGCTTGGAGATGGAGGACTTGCTCAACCGTGTAAGGTATATGGTTCAAGGTTTGGACTGTAGCGTAATATTTATAGACCATTTAAGTATTCTTGTTAGCGGATTAGATATAGCTGATGAACGCAAAGCTATAGATAGAACTATGACAATGCTAAGGCAGATTACAGAAGAGACAGGATGCTCTATACACTTGGTCACTCATTTACGTAGGCTAGGCTCTGACAGGTCGCACGAAGAAGGAGTAGAGGTAAACTTAGGACACCTTAGAGGCTCTCATGGCATAGCACAGATTAGTGATACTGTCATAAGCCTGGAACGTAATACGCAAAGCGATGACCCTGTAGAGTCTAATACAACTACTCTTAGAGTTCTTAAGTGCAGATATACGGGAGATGTTGGTATATGTGATAAGTTGTTCTATGATAAAAAGACAGGTAGGTTAGAGACATTGAAAGATTTAGAGGAATTTTAAATGAATTTGTCTATAGACATAGAGACAGATAGCCTAAATCCTACAGTTATCCATTGTCTTAGTTGTAAACAAATAGGAGTAGAAGAGGTAAAAACTTTTACATCACCTGTAGGACTACAAAAATATTTAAACTCTTTTGATAAGATTATAGCACATAATGGATTAAGTTTTGATTTCCCTGTGCTGGCTAAAGTATGGGATATACACATAAAATTTGAACAGATGGTAGATACACTGGTTCTTTCTATGATGGAGAACCCCGCTAGAGAGGGAGGACACAGCCTAAAATCGTGGGGAGAGAGACTACAATTTAACAAGATAGAATACGGAGGAAACTTTACAGAGTGTAATAAAGAACTTATTACCTACTGTGAACAAGATACAAAACTCTGTGAAAAAGTTTATATAATTCTGCGAATCAGTATGAAAAACTTTTCAGAAAAATCTATAGAAGATGAACACAGAATGAGGATAGTTGCAGACCGCATAAGTAGAAAAGGTTTTAAAATAAACCGTAAAAAAACTGTTAGCTTGTTTAACAAGCTTATGACAGAGCAGGATTTAATTAGCGTAGAATGTAAAAATTTATTCCCAGATGAGGTAATAAAAAGAGTATCGGAAAAAACAGGCAAACCCCTTAAAGATAAAGTAATAAAGTTTAACCCTGCTAGCAGAAAACAAATAGGAGAAAAATTAGTAGAGCTAGGATGGAAACCAAAAGTATTTACGGAAACAGGATTACCAAAAGTAGATGAAACAACTCTTAAAGATTGTAAATTAAATGTGGCACAGAAGCTGGCAAGATACTTTCTCTTACAAAAACGCACCAGCCAGATTAAATCTTGGCTAGAACTATGTTCAGAGGAGGAAAGAGTTCACTGTCAGTATAGAACATTGGGTGCTATTACCAACCGTATGAGTAGTATCAAACCTAACCTACAACAGATACCCTCTGTTAGAGTAGAGTATGGGACAGATTGTAGAGAAGTTTGGGAAGCCGGTGAGGGTAATAAACTTGTAGACACAGATGCTTCTGGACTAGAGCTAAGAGTTTTGGCACATTATATGAACGACAAAAAGTTTACGCAGGAGGTTTTGCACGGCGATATTCACACGTCTAATCAGAAAATGGCAGGACTGGAGACAAGACCGCAAGCTAAGACGTTTATTTATGCTCTACTATACGGAGCAGGAGACGCGAAAATAGGCTCTGTGGTGGGAGGAACCGCGAAGGATGGTGCGACACTAAGAAAAAGGTTTTTAGCTAACCTACCCACCTTTAAACGGCTCTCAGAGGCAGTTAAAAAGAAGGGTATGGAGCAAGGTAAATTAATAGGAATAGATGGTAGAATTTTAAGAGTAAGACACCCTCATGCATCTCTTAATACTTTGATACAAGGTTCTTCTGCCGTCCTTATGAAAAAATGGTTTATGCTTACAGATTACTACGTTAGGAGGAATTGTTCAGATGCTAGTATAGTTGCTATGGTGCATGATGAATTAGTTTTAGAATCTTGTGAAAAAGATGTTGCATTAGTTTCAGAATATGTTAAAATGTCTATATCACAAGTAAACAAATCGTATAACCTACGTTGCAAGTTAGACTGTGACGTTCAAATCGGTAACAACTGGAGTGAAATACACTAAAATGGCAAACACATTTACGTATTTAGAAGGAGTTATGTTCTTTCCCTTCATTTTCGACCATAAAGATAAATTTGACAGATACTCTATGGCTTTAGGAATTGAGGGGGACCAAGTTAAACAGGCTAAGAAGCTAGGATTGACTGTGAAACAGGACGAAAACAAGATGGACGGTATGGTTTATGTCCAGCTTAAATCTAACTATAAACCTCAACTGTTTAACGCAGACGGTTCAGATTATTCGGGAGCGACAATGTTAAGCAACGGTTCTAAGGCGGTAGTTAAATTAAGCCAAAGACCGTATAACAATAAGTTTGGAGAAGGTGTAACTACCTTTATGAACGCTGTTAAGATTACAGACCCCATTGAGTATGTTCCTGAAGGTTCGCCTAAAGATAATTCATTAGACGAAGGTGGAGACGAAATACCCTTTTAAATGGATTATGGACATTGGGATATTAGTCTGGTAGGCGAATTTGATACAGACGAACATTTAGGATTTGTCTACCAGATAACTCACCTGGAAACTAATAAAAGTTATATAGGATGCAAACACCTATGGAAGTTTAATAAAAGAGGTAAGAAAATTAAAGCTAGTGAATGGAGAAACTATTGTAGTAGCTCTAATTATCTTAAACCAGACATAGAAAAATATGGTAAAGATGCTTTTAGTTTTACTATACTTATGCTTTGCCCTACTAAACGTGACCTTTATTACAACGAAGCAAAGTTACAAATGAGACTAGGAGTATTAGAATCAGAAGATTATTACAATGCTAACATAGGTGGCATAAGATTTTTTAGACCTGTTAGTAGTTACTTAGACGATAAAGTAATGGAAAAAGTTAGAGGCACAAACAACTTTATGTATAAGGGTGCCTTTAGAATTACCTATAGAAATAAAACTTCTGTTGAAATACACAACATGACAGTCAAAGATTGGTGTTTAAAAAACAAAATTGATAAATCAAACTTGTATAAAGTTGTAATAGGCAAGAGAAAGTCTCATAAAGGTATAGTAAAACTGGAGTATATAAATGAAATCGAAAAATAAAAACATTGATACACTAGTTGAAGACATATACCAACTAGTGGGAAACGGGACTAAAAAACCAAATCAAGAAGCATTACTTGGGCTTGCTTTCGCTGTTATGGATTCAGTACGTAGACAGTTATGGGTAAGCCAAGCAGAAAGCAAACCAGCTCTTAGAATGTCCAACGTAGGAAAACCCTGCACCAGAGCTTTATGGTATGATATAAACGGAGATGATAAAGCAGAATCTTTAAGGCCAGAAACTAAACTAAAATTTATGATGGGAGATATTGTAGAAGCCTTACTGTTGTATCTTGCTAAAGAATCAGGACACAAAGTTACTAATCAACAGGGAGAGGTAGAGATAGACGGTATAAAAGGCCATATAGATGCTGAAATAGACGGAGAATTAGTAGATATAAAATCATCAAGTTCTTACGGCATGAAAAAGTTTAAGAACGGAACCTTACCAGACGATGACCCATTTGGATATATAGACCAGATAAGCGGATACGGTAATGCTCTTAATAAATCTCAAGGAACTTTCGTAGCTTTTGATAAAAGTAGCGGAGAGTTAGCTACCTATACACATAAAAAATTATCTGATATTGAATCTAAAATAAAAAAAGTTAAACAAGCTACCTCATCTTCTTCACCACCAGAAAGAGCATTTGAACCTGTAAAAGACAGAACTAGCGGCGGTAAAAAATTAAACGTAAACTGCTCGTATTGTTCTCATAAACAAACCTGCTGGGAAGATGTTGGTTTAATTACAAAGTTTAGGTCTGGAAGACCGGTATTTTTAGTTGATACAGGAGAGTCTAATAATGTCAACACTTTCTGATGAACAACTTTTAGATATAAGTATGTGTTACACCTGTGACCAGATAGTTGACATACTAGAAATAGAATCCCACGAACTTTTATTATTACTTAGAGAAAGAGTAGAAGAAAGTATTTTAAAATTTAACATTAGACCCGTGGACTGTGAAACAAATGAGCTTTAAATCAAATGAAAACCCAATGTTCCGTTCTAAGTTTAGCGAAGACATATTTAAACAAAAGTATGCACATTCTAGATGCAACACTTGGAAAGATTTAGCAGAAACATTAGTTGATGATGTATGCGGAGATTATTTTCAAGATGATGAAATAGAATACTTAACTCAAATAATAACTGATTTAAAATTTATACCTGGTGGTAGGTATTTATACTACGCTGGAAGGCCTAGTAAGTTTTTTAATAACTGTTACTTACTTAAAGCAGAAGAAGATAGCAGAGAAGACTGGGCTAACCTTAGTTGGAAAGCAGAATCTTGTCTTATGACAGGTGGTGGTATAGGTATTGACTATTCTATATATAGACCAGAAGGCTCTGGGCTAAAGTCTACAGGAGGAATAGCCAGCGGTGCTATACCTAAAATGCAGATGATTAACGAAATTGGACGTAGAGTTATGCAGGGTGGGTCTAGACGTTCTGCTATTTACGCTTCTCTCAACTGGCAACACAGAGATGTAGATAAATTTTTAACGTGTAAAAACTGGTATGATATGCCAATAGGACAAACTAATTTTAATATGGGCCAAGTTAAGGAACAAGATTTTAATTTTCCTGTTCCTATGGATATGACAAACATAAGTGTAAATTACGACACAGATTGGATATTAAACTTTTGGAAAACAGGAGAAGTCGGAGATGTCTTTAGGACTAATATACGCCAAGCTCTTAAAACTGCGGAACCAGGATTCAGCTTCAACTTTTTTGACAAGGAATCAGAGACATTACGCAACGCTTGTACTGAGGTTACTTCTAGCGATGACAGTGATGTTTGTAATCTTGGCTCTATTAATTTGGGTAGGATAGATGATATATCAGAATTTGCAGACGTTGTTAAACTGGCTACAAAGTTTTTAATATGTGGAACTTTAAAAGCAAAGCTTCCTTACAAAAGAGTTTATGAAGTAAGAGAAAAAAACAGGAGGCTTGGTCTGGGACTTATGGGTATGCACGAATGGTTAATTAAGAAAGGAAGTAAATATGAAGTTACAGACGAGCTTCACCAATGGTTATCAGTGTACAAAGGATGCTCTAACTCTACCAGTTCTAACTACGCTGATACTCTTGGTATTTCCCGTCCTGTGGCTAATCGTGCTATCGCTCCTACAGGTAGTATTGGTATTCTCGCTGGCACCTCTACTGGCATTGAACCTATTTTTGCAGTTGCCTATAAAAGACGTTACCTAAAATCAAATAACAGGTGGCATTACCAATATGTTGTAGACTCTGCTGCTCAAGAAATAATAGACCTTTACGGAATCAAGCCTGACAAGATAGAGTCTGCGCTGGACTTGGCAGGTGACTATAAAAGACGTATTAAATTCCAGGCAGACGTTCAAGACTATGTAGATATGTCTATATCAAGCACCATAAATCTACCGTCTTGGGGAAGTGAATTAAACAATGAAGATACTGTGGATAAGTTTGCTTCTACTCTTGCCAGTTATGCTCACAGGTTGCGAGGTTTCACCGTGTATCCTGACGGATGCAGAGGAGGACAACCTCTTAGCTCTGTGCCTTACAGTGAAGCTGTAGACAAATTGGGCGAGGTGTTTGAAGAGGGTGTTGAAACCCACGATATATGCGACATTACTGGTCACGGAGGAAGCTGCGGGGTTTAGGATGAAAAAATGAATATTGATGTAATACAATGGTGCGATAGTGTAGAACAAGTTTTTGAATTATTGATAAAACCAGTAGTTACAATTAAAGAACTATGGGATATAGGATGCCACTGGACACCTTCTCATATGCCTATAAAGGCTAAAATAATAGAGGTTGTTTCTGAAATACATTCTAATGAAATAGTTTTTAATTTAGTAAAATTTAAATCTGAAGTTATTGGTTCTGAAATAGGATATACCTTAATACCTATTATTTATAATTAGGGTGTTTACCATTGTGCATATTTGAAAGTTTATCTACTTCTTTTCTAAGAGAGGATACTTCTGCTATGATACTTGCTGTTTCCCTTGCCTTAGCTTCTCTTTCCTTTGGAGCAAGCATACTAGAAATAACGTCTAATCTTTGGTCATGGTTCTGAATAGTTACTTCTTGACCATCTGTAGACTTGTCTAAATTACGCAACCTACATTCTATATCTTTTAATTGGTCTATAACATTAGCTACTTTTTGTTTTACTATTACAAAAGCAGATACAACGCTAACTAGCATACCCGCTAGAGTAAGAATCATTCTTGTATCTAGTTCCATTATTCATCTTCTTCAAAATAAAAAGCTGTTCCACACGATACGCACCTAAAGGAGTGATCGTCATACAACAGCCAATGAGCTGACATAATGTCCCAGGAAGCACATACCTCGCATATAACAGGATTTGCCTCCACCTCTTGATTTTCTTCAGACTTAAAAGGAATTACTGTTTGCTCTGCCATAATATTTTTATATTGTATTTAAAAATAAATATTCCAAATATGATATTTAATAATTGTGTAAATAAATCCCATAAAAAAAATTGCCATGCCAATTTCGTGTAATCTTCTATTAGAAGAAATTATTAGCGGTAACATAATTAACAGCATAATAACTCTACCTAATACTTTAACCGAATAATATTCTTCAGCGTAAAATACAAAAAAATTACCCAAAAGAAATACTTGTAAAATCCATGCTAAACTTAATATAATTCTATAATATTTATAATAGTATTCTTTAAGGTCAATTGTTTTTGCATAATCAACAGTATGATGCGGCGTAATTATTTCACAAAGCATGAACATAAACATTGGAACTGCTAAAAACAATAAGTATGTAAATAAGTTCCAATCTGTATTAGGAAAATAATCTGTATTATTTAACGGGTAACAAGTCCACCAAAACAATATCATGGTAAAAAAAGTTATAAAACAAAATATTGTATGAGGCCAATAAAATTTAACTTTCGTTTTATTTGCTACTAATGCGGTTACATTAGTCATTAGATTTACAAAAGATAATCCTAGTATTAAAAATGCTACAGGTGCAAGGTGAGCAAAAACCATGTAATTATAATAATACTATGTTACATTAATTATAAATTTATTTGCAATTACAGTTTTCGCAACTACAGTCTTCGCAGTTACCGTTACAGTCACATTCTTTATTTTCGCAATCGCAGTTATTATTACAAGTCATCTCGCGTTCTTTACCATTGATGCTCCGAAATATAGTCCTACTATAGCTGAGAGCAAGTGTGTATCCAAAGGTGTAATGACTAAGCCTTTCATGCTTTGCCATACTGTATTATCGTTTCCTTCAAAAAATAGGAAACCAGGATTCCATTCTGTATAACCTACTATTACGTCAATTTCAGGCCAAAATACAGATATAACTTTAGGCCATACTATAACAGCTAATACTGCTGCTATGGCTATAAACCTTCTTGTAAATTGAAAACCTCTGTTCTCGTATCGTCTTGCCAAATCTGTTGCTTTACTCTGTGCAGCAAGTCCGTCTATAGATCGTTGAAATGCTTCTTGTCTAGACTTCATGCTCTGACCCCAAATTGTGAGAAGTCCTGATAAAAGTCCAGAGCCCAGCATTGTTATAAGTTCAAAGGGTATTCCCATTATTTTTTCTTCCTGTCTTTTATTTCTTTAACAGCTTGATATATTCTAATTACCATCCATATTATAGTCAATGCACTTGCAATAGCTGGCAATACTTCCACTATAGAAGCGGCAGCTATAGCTCCTGCCACTATATCTATGGGAGTTTTACTGTCCATTTGAATTTAATCTTATATGATGTTCTCTAGCTTTACTTAAATTATAATTTTGAGGCAAGTTGTATTGAGATAAAATAATACCTTCATTTAAAATAGAAGTATCATTTAAATAGTAATCTGCTATTTCTTTTTCATTTTCAAATTTTATTATAGCTTTGACAATTTTTGGTAAATCTTTTAAAGTAACTTTATCTTTTTTACCTATCTGTTTACTTACAAATTCTTTATAACCCTTAGTATCATTTTCTATATCTGGAGCATACTTACTAATTATTTTTAATAAATCACCATCCATGTTTTTTATTTTAGTTCGTATGTCTCTTGCTAAAGCTCTTACTCCCATAACAGGACTGTCAAAAATTGCAAACCTATTAGGTCTATCGTCTTCCCCGTACCCCTTATCAACAAGAGAACCAGCCCAATTTTCTGATGTTTCAACATTTCCAGGATTGTTATATATTTTAATTTGTTCAGCAGCATCTAAGATATTAGTAGGTCTAGGAGGAGGAGGCATAGGAACACCATCTCCAAAAATGCTCTGAGCTACTTGTCTAGCAGCAAGTAATCCATTAACAGGTTGCTCTTGTTGTTGAGCTAGTCTTTGCTTTCTAAGCTCCATACCCTTCGGTATTCCTAAAACACCAAACATAATAACTCCTAGTAAAATTAATTTTTTTATCGTTGTCTATTCAATCTATCGTTATACTCTTCTATTCCACCACCCCAGAAATTATAAACAATATTTCCAAGTAAAGGTAAATTTTTCATTTTTTTAGCTAGATCAGGTTCTTCCTCAAACAACTCTGTAGAAACACCTTTAAGCGTGTCAACAGCCGTCAAAGGAGGTAAGACAGTGTTCCAAACTGCACCTTCAATATCACCTTTACTTATGTATCTATCAATATTATATTTACCTACTCCAAAAACTCCACTTAAAGCAATCGACATATCCAAAGGAATATTATCAGCGTAGTAATCTCTTCCTAATATATAATCTTTTATCCTTTGAGTTCCAAAAGTAGCTGCTCCTAGATATAACGAGAGTTTTGCTAACTTATACGCAGCGTTAATCTTAGGTTGGAGTCCAGGTTTTTTAGCTTCTTGATAAATATTTCTTCTAACTATATCCCATTGTTTTAAAGTGAACGATTGAAGCATAAAAAATAATCTAGCGTTTGGAATATCAGCATAAAGCTGAGATGCTTGGAACATAGATATAGGTTGTATATCAGCTAACTCTGCAAAAGCGTGAGATGTAATTCCCTCAGTTAATAAATTTGAATCGTAATTTCTTTTACCTCCTAGACGCTGAAACTGCGCTACAATATCGTCAATCTCTTCTCTGTATGCTTCTCCCCATTTTTGTTTAAATTGTTTTACTCCTTCAGTAGTTTGCACTAACTTTCTATTTTTATTTATTGCATTGTTTATTATCGTTGCTTTACCAAGTCTGTCTATAGCTCTAAAACCAGACTTTGCAAAACCAAAATCTAATATTTTTTGGCCTGCCCCGACATTTCCCATTTCCAAACTTGCTCGTTCAACTCCTATCTCTGCCGCACTTACAAAGTTTCTACGTGTAAGTTTATCTCCTCCTGGAGCGCCTCTAGCAGCAGTATATAACGCTTCTGTTATAGTGTCCTTTAGCCCATATGCAAAACCACTATTAGCTAAATCTCCTATCTGAGTAATTGCAGCAAAAGGGTTTACAATAGTTGTTAAATAACCTAAAGTTCTAACCAAACCAAAAACTTTACTAGGTGCTCTTTCTCCTCCAGTAAACCTAGATTGTAATATACCTATAATATCTGATACATCATCTTCTGATATTTTACCAAGTTTAACTTCCTCATCTATAGCTTTTGTTATAGATTTTGATATATCCATTCCACCTGTAGCTGGGTCGATTTCTATACCTCTATTTCCAATCTTAGTTCCAAAAAGTTCTCCCCTTGCTATACTATGGTTAGCTTTTCTTATGTAACTTAATAACGAATCTTCTGCTGTAGCATAATTACGCCAAGCATCTTCGGGTATTATGTCAAATACTCTTTTTGATACTATTGTATCTTTAGGTTTTCCTGGCCCAGAAAATCTTACAAGTTTTTCAAAAATCTGATTTTTTTCTAAATCTGTTATTTGGGATATTTTTTGTCCTGTTTTTATACTATACTCTTCCAAAGCCTTATCATATTTATTTTTTACAGCTTTTGGTAAACTTGCTCTCCATTCTTTATAATTATTAAACTGTCTTGGAAAATAATTTGTAATTTTATCAAAATCATGCCCAGTTGTTTCTAGACCATCATTTAATCTATTTAAAACTTCTATAGTATCGTCAAAAGATTCTTCAAAGTTTTTTATATTAGAAGATTTCATCATGTTTCTAGCAGCGTCAAATCTTTGCTCTGCTAAATGTTTTTCTAATCGTCTTTTAGCACTTCTACCAAATTTTCTTCTATAAGTTTTAAGATTTTTTAAGAAGGGTTCTACTGTATTAACGTCTCTTAAAGACCTACTCCCAGAGGTTGATTCAGAATCGTTTACAAGTTTTTGTATTCTTTTACTAATGTTTCCTATTCTTG
>CETC01006140.1_pt1 | contig 14252 bp, 5 predicted proteins | sample 326911 | NCBI WGS metagenome assembly CETC01 (sample SAMEA2622694, study PRJEB7988) | marine metagenome | isolation source: saline water (ENVO:00002010), including | reverse complement strand
TTAGAAACTTTCAAGAAAGCAGAAGAAGAAAGATTAGAGAAAGAAGCAGAAGCAAGAAAAGTTGAAACAGTAGAAGCAATTATATCCAAAGAAATCTTATTCGGTTCAATCGAAGAAGATAAAAAGGATGCTCGTGTCGAAGAACTTTCCGCTTGGGATGAATCCAGATTGACTGGATTTAGCGATGCTCTAGCAGCAATGCCAGAGCCAAGCAACGACGTCGAACGTTCTTTCGGAAAAGGTAAATCAGCTGATGAAGGTGAAGTACCAGAAACCAAAAGAGAGTTCGGTATGAAAGTAGAGGACGGTAAAATTAGAATAAACCGTGACTACTACCTAAAAGGTGATTAAACATGGCAACAGAAATTTTAGTAAACGACGGAGGAGCACCAGCTCGTATTCTTCCTTTCTTAGCAGGGGAAGATATAAGTGCCGGTGAAGCTCTCACAGCTAGTGCTACCGCAGACATGACTGCTGTACTAGCAACACAAGCAAACATCAATATCATAGGTTTTGCTCTTACCGATGCCGCATCTGGAGACATGTGCAGCGTTATCACAGGTAAAGGAGTAATACTCAATGTACAATGTTTACCAACCACAGGTGGATACCCACAGATGATTGGTGCAGCAGCATCTGGTCAGTTGGCCAAACAAACCGCAGCAGAAGCAGCAAAAGGAAACGGTCCTGTCGCAGTTCCTGTTAAGGTTACCAACGAAGCTGGAAGTGGACTTGCCGTTGCAGGTCTTTGGAGATGTCTAATAATTTAAGGAGATAAGATATGGTTCAACCCGGTCCAACTAGTGGTCTTTTGACCAGTCTGAACTCAGGTTCATACGCCAACACTGGCGGAACAGGAGAGCGAGTACTCATTGATTATAAAGATGCAATTATCGACTACAAGGTCACAGACCTTCCAGTCATGCAATTCTTTGCAGACCCAATGACTACAGATACAGGCGGTAATATTGATATTACTTTCGCAAAACCATCTATGACGATGGAACAAATAGAAGAAGGAACAACTCCTCAATACCAACACACAAAACTACGCTCCGAGAGAGTGGCAGTTAAAGAGTGGGGTATAGCAATTGGTGTAACCCGAAGAATGATTGAAGATTCAAGATTCAACGAAGTAGAAATGGCTCTTAACGAAGCACGTCGCGCTGTCGACAGACACTTGACCGAACACGTTACAAATGTCATTTTCGGTATTGGTAGCACTACACTAGGAACTGGTGTAGACGTAGGTGCAGGTTTTACTGACATCTTAGCTGCCGGTGCAGCTTCTACTGAAGCAAACATCTCTGATTTCTCAAAGGCACCTAATGGAGCTTTCTTAGGAACAGCCGCAACTTTTGCAGGCAGATTGGATGAATATGCTAATCAATCATTAGCTACCTTACAAGCATGCAGTTCTTATACAGCAGCTTCATCAAACGGTACAAGCTCTTTCGCTTTAGTCGATGTTGCAGCAGCAATTAGTAGGATGAGCAAGCTTGGTTACAATGCAACTCACTTATTCATTTCACCTTCACACTATGAAAATATGTTGAAGATGGCTGATTTTGTAAGTGCATTCACCAACGCACAAGGAACTAATGGAAGTATCCAAGGTGGAGGTAACTTTATGCCTACAACTGGAGACAACCCATTCAGCTCCATGCTAGCAACAGGTGGTTTAGTTGGTTCATTATATGGATTAGCAGTAATTGTGAATCCATGGGTTCCAGCAGGAAGATTTGGTGTATTCGACCTTTCAGTTAAGCCAATGGCTTATGTAGAAAGACGCGGACTCACTGTAGAAGAAGCCAATCCCGGATTCGGAATTGTCGGTTCCTACATGTCTATGAGATACGGATTGAAGGTCGTTAGACCAGAAGCCGGTCAAATCGTCATCAGTTAAAGTTAATTGATTAATTTTAATAGATAAGGCCCGAAGGGAGCCTGCGTTAGCAAATCCCTTCACCTTACATTTATTTAATTATGGCCAGATACACAAAAGTACTGAAGAGTTTAGCTCATAATGCAGTGGGCTCCAAACGCATAGAAGCAGTGTCCACAAGTGGTTCTTCTATATCTTCACTTACTTATGTACCGGGCAGTTATCATTATGTAGCAACTCAATCCAATGGAACTAATATTACAGGAAATAGTCAAAACCTATTTGGTAATCAAATTAAACTAAGCGGTAGTAGTGCTGGAGGTGTACAACTATATGAAGCTACTAGTAATGGCTCTAACTATTTACAACTCAATGCCCCTGCGGCAATAACTACTAATTTTGTTCTTACATTACCCAATGGTCCACCATCTACAAGTGGTTATGCTTTAGTTTCCACAGATGCTGGAGTTATGTCATGGTCTGCATTCTCAGGGGGTAATACTTACATTACAGGTTTAGCTTATGCCCCTAGTACTCAAAAAATTACAGCTACATTAAGTGACTCTTCTACAGTTGTACAATCTCCATCTTTAGAAGAATTTGGAGACTCTATATCTATAAAAGGTACCAATGAAGGTCATGTAGACCTTTATGAAAAAGCAGTTAATGGCTCTGCTTATGTTTCATTAAGAGCTCCTGTAGATATGGGAACTAACCCTTCTTATATTATTTCTTTACCTGTAGCCGATGGTACTACTGGCCAAGTTATGGCTAGAGGTTCTGGAGGACAATTAACATGGGTAAACAATGATGATGCTAATTATTATGTAACAGGGGGTACATATGATTCAAGTAATGATGAAATAGATTTTAGTGGTACTACTGGATTTCCAGCGTTTAGTGTAGATACCAGCGATTTCGCAAAGGGTTCAATAGCTGGTGCAAGCACATACGTTCCTTATTTTACCGCAGCCTCAGCTCTTACAGGGACCAATACCTTTAGGTGGGACAATGCTAATGGATTCTTAACACTAAGTAATGCCACAGCTTCTACAGTTACACATACAGGTCACCCTTTACTTGTTTTAGAAAACACCAACGCTGATGCATTTCCCGCAGGTATTAAATTATATAAAAACTCTGCATCATCAGCAGCTAATGATTTAATAGGTTTAATTAGGTTTTATGCTAATGATAATGCAGGTACACCTGCCGAAGAAGAATATGCACGTATAGAAGGAGAGGTAGAAAGTTCTACTGCTGGTGCAGAAATAGGTAAATTAAGTTTCTATACTGTCAATAATGGAACTAGAGCTCGAAGACTATGGATGTCTGGAGCCACAACCACAATCAACAGTAACACAGAAATTACAGGAACACTGTCTACAACAGGAGTAGCAACACTAGGAAACAATTCAGTAACCAACACACAATCAGCAGGTAATGATTCAACCCGTATCGCTACCACAGCCTTTGTATCCACTGCCGTAGATAATGCTGTAGCATCTTCTAGTCAATATTATAATACCTTCTACAATTCTTCTCAAGGATTAGTAGGAAGTGCTCGGTTACAAACAGACGCTTCTAATAATATTATTCTTAGTGGAGCTAGTAACATAGCCAAAACAGCAGCAGATTTCCAAAGCACACTAGGAGTTAGTGGGGCTTTGACAGTCAGTGGTAATTCATCTCTAAAAGGAACATTAGGTGTAGCAAGTACAACTACTTTATCTGGTGCTACAACAATAGAAGCTGCTACTGATATAATAGGAAACCTTACTATAAAGGATGGAGGTTATGCCACACCAATGTGGAAGATGACTGCTACACAAGGTGCTGGTAAAGTAGCAATGATAGATTCTGGTTCTAATGTAAGCACACCTCAATTTTTCCCTATATTACAATTACACAATGAAGCTCAGGATGTAGACCCCGGTGGAGGAGGTGCTGTTGTTTATGCAGATATGCCTACTATTCACTTTAGAAAACTAGGTCCAAGAAATGCGGTTAATAGCGCAAATACTACAGCAGGGTTTAGATTTTTAGCTTCAGGTCTTTCAACCGCTGCTGCAACAACAACACAAAAACAATTTTTAGTTTATACTTATCAACCTGATGAATCTACTGGTACACCCAGTGAAATAGCAAAATTAGATAGCACAGGTATATTTACAGCAACTACATTTGCTGGAGAATTAGATGGAACAATAAGTTCAACAACTACAGCAACTACACAAAGTGCTTCTAATAACTCTACAAAAGTAGCTACAACAGCATATGTCGATGCTGCTGTAAGTGCAGGTGGTGGAGGTACTATCGGTGGTTCTATAGCAGACAACCAAGTAGCCTTTGGAGCTACTACAGCAGACAGTATAGAAGGTAGTGATAATTTTACATATGATGGAACAGATTTATCTTTAACAAGTGCTACATCAAACAAACCAGTTTTTACTTTAGAAAATACTAACTCTGACGATGCTCCTGCTTTTTTAGATTTTAAAAAGAATGTAGCAGATGGACAACAAGCAGCAAGTGATACATTAGGTCAGATAAGATTTTATGGTAAAGATTCTGCAAACAATTTAGATAGTTTTGTTGATATGTATGTACAATCTCCAACTATAACATCTACTTCTGAAAATGGAGCGTTGTTTATGCGAACTAGGGCAGCAGGAACTATGACTCAAACATTAACATTAAATGCTGGTAATGTAGGTATAGGCACAACTGCACCTGCTAGAAAGTTACACGTTTATTCAGGAAGTAATGGATATGCGGCTAGATTTGAGGATGGTATCGAATTAGATGGTACTAACGTTCAGTTGTTAGGTTACGGTCAAGGTAACCTTTGGCTTATGGGTAACAGTGGTAATCCTAAACTTACATTAGGGTATTCACACAATTGGGATTTTGCTGTATCTTTAAGATACTTAAGAGGAGCTACAACTGGTTCTAGCTATGTTGGAGATGGTGAATTTAGATTAGGACAAACAGATAAAAATAACGCTAATTATGACCACGGTATAACTTCATTTTATGTTAGTGGTTCTGAAGCTATGCGTCTTAATAAAGCTGGATATTTAGGTATAGGTACAACTAATCCTTTAGCACCATTACACGTGTATAAAGCTGATGGATGGAGTACTGGTCAAAACTGGATGCAATGGATACAAAATGCAGAAGCAACTGACGATTCTAACTATGGATTAAGAATATCTGCTGGTTCTACTGGAAATGACACAGCTTTCTTTGTTCAAGACCACGATGCTTCTAATGATTACTTTGTTATTCGTGGCGACGGTGATGTCGGTATAGGCACAACATCACCCGCCAGAAAGTTAGAAGTTAATTATGGTTCAAGTTCTGGTTATATGAGAATCGTTGGTCAAAGTAAAAGTTTGCTTTTAGGCCAAGATAGTGTAGGAGCAGCTATTTATCAAGAAGATAATGCTCCAATGTATTTTGCTACCAATAATGCTGAACGTATGCGTATTTTAGCTGATGGTAAAGTAGGTATAGGCACAACTGGACCTGATGGTAAGTTAGAGATTATTGGTTCAAATGGTACTGTTAGCCAAACTCCTGAGAGTGATGCAGAAGAATTAGTAATAAGAAATAATCATAGAGCAGGTATATCTATACTATCTAGTGAGTCATCTGGTAGGGGTGGATATATAGTATTTGGTGGTGCAACAGATAGTAATGCTGCTAACATACATCACGATTTTGATAGTAAAGAATTTTCTTTCCAAGGACAAAATCCATCTATGGAATTACGTTTTGCTAGTGCTAATAACGTAGAAGCTATGCGTATAGATACATCACAGAATGTAGGTATAGGCACAGATTCACCAGCCTATAAATTAGATGTAGTTGGAACAACCCAATTATCAGGTAATACAGTTATAACAGGTACACTCGCAACGACAGGGGTAGCTACATTAGGAAATAATTCTGTAACTAATACACAGAGTGCAGGAGATAATTCAACAAAAATAGCTACAACAGAATTTGTAACTGCGGCTTTGGCAGCAGGAGGATATGGTAATGTTACTAAAGTAGGAACCCCTGCAAACAACCAAATAGGTGTATGGACTGGTGACGGTACTATTGAAGGTGATACTAACTTTACTTATGACGGAACTGATTTAACCATAGGTAACTCTGGTAAACTAAAAGTAGTTAATGCTTCTAGTAATTATTGGGCTATATATAATCAATCTAATGGTAAGATGAGAATAGACCAAGGCACTACACAAAGAGTACTTGCCTCATCTGGAGAGTTTCAATTTGCTAATGATATTATAATTGATAATGATTTAATAATTAATACTTCTTCACAACTTGCTAGTGGTAGAGCTACTGTATTAGACACTGCTAACCCTCAATTGACACTTGCTTATGACGGTTCTAATTATGTAACACACCAATACACTAGCGCAGGTAATTATAAAATTATTACAGCAGGAGGTAATAGATACATAGATATAGAATCTAACTATTTAAACATAGGAACTGGACAAGATGTAGATATTAGACTTCAATTTAATGCTAATACTAGTGTAGGTTATCAATACTGGATGGAAGATGAAGGTAGGTTTGACTTTTTAAGTGGTTCTACTAGTATGGCTTCATTAGACACTACTGGCCTAACTGTAACAGGCACAGTAAGCGCTACAGCGAAAAGCTTTAATATAGCACATCCCCTATATAAAGATAAGAGACTAGTGCATGGGTCTTTAGAAGGCCCTGAGCATGGTATATATATCAGAGGCACTATAGAGGCAATAGAAGGGTGCGAAATAGAGCTTCCTGAGTACTGGAGTGCTATGTGTGAGGACTATACAGTGCAACTGACGCCTCATGGGCCTTACACAGTCTTTATTAGAGAAAAGCAAAAGGATAAAGTTATGGTAGGTTGTTCAAGTAAAAATTATAAATTTGATTATTATATTGTCGGTTCAAGGACCGACGAGACTTTAGAGGTGGTACAGGATGCCTAGTGCAACTGATGTATACATAACACCTGCCAGTAGAAAGATTGAATGGTATCAGAGTAGTGCGGTAAAAGCAGAGATAAGTGGTTCTGGTGGAGATTTATATGTTTCAGGTTCTGGAGATTTACAATTAGACGCAGAAGGTAATAATATTAATTTACGCTCTGCTGGAGTTAAATGGGGTGCAATGAATAATAACAACGCTTACTGGGATTTTGATGGTAATGCAGGTAGCTCTTATCTTAGATTTATTCCGTGGAATAGTGGTGCCGGTACAACTGCATATACTTACTGGGGAGATACAACACACGACCAAAATATTATTATACAGGGTGCAGGTGGCGGCGGTAACAACGAGACAACACTAGCAAACAACTTTTTTAAACAGAAAGACGGCGCTGGTAATACAGACACCTATATTCAAGCAGGTGGAGATTCTTATATTCTTAATCAGTTCGGATTAGGTACAACCTCACCTACTAAACAGTTACACGTGCAAGGAGCTATAGCAGTATCTGGAGCAGAGTCTGGTGGCAACTCAGGTTATGGTAATTCTTTTTATCAATACAATCAGTCAGGCGCTCAAACTTTGCGTTTATATTCAGATTCTAGAGGTGTTTCAGGTGGTAAAAGACAACACATATACGCAACAGCAAGATTAAATATAGAATCTACTGAGCATATGGGAATAGGTCCATCTACATCAGGAGAATATTTACATTTATATTCCGCAGCTACAGCCCATATGTATTTAGATGCTGGTGGTGATTTTCAATTTAGAGATGCAGATGATAGTAGTGCAGTTAGAATGAGGTTGGCTTCCGCAGATGGTGCTTTGGGAGTTGCTGGATTAATAACAGCATCTGGTGGTGCAACTATAGCTTCCTCTCAAAATTTTACAATGGGAGGTCAGGCAACTAGTGATATTTTAATTAGTACAGACGCTTCGTCCGTTTCAGACACTGTATTAGTTACGGCAGGATATGTAAATGCTCACGCTGGAGGAGGAGGAGGAGGTACGATTGCTGGTTCTCTTTCCGACAATTATATTCCTATCGGTAGTGCTGCTAATACAGTATCTAACTTCGTTTTAGGTTTAACAGAGGATGATTCTATTTATATAGGGACTGACCCTTCTGCTACAACAAACTCAGCTGGTAACAACACAAGTTTAGGTATAAACGCTTTAGCTGCTATAACTACGGCTGATGATAATACTGCTATAGGTTATAGGTCATTGTACACACTCAATACTGGAATTAATAACGTAGCTGTAGGAAGTAATGCTGGAAGTGGTGTAACCACAGGAGGACAAAACACAGTTATTGGTAAGGAAGCAGGAGTGAGTGTTGGTACACATAGTCACAATACTTATGTTGGTTATAATGCTGCTATTTATCATTCAGGAGATAATAACGTAGGTTTAGGAAGTAATGCTCTACGAACTGGTTCTAATGATTACAATGTAGCTGTAGGAATGTCTGCTATGACTAAAGTGTCCGGTGGAGCTGGAGGAGTAGCTGTAGGTTTCCAATCTGGGTACCATCCAACTGGGAATTACAATACTTGGTTAGGATACAACGCTGGATTTGGTAGTAGTGCAGCTTCGTCTCAAGCTGCTTATACTAATGTAGGTATAGGCAAAGAAGCTCTAATGTCTATTACAAATGGATATGATAATACAGCTGTGGGTGTATTGGCAGGTGCAACCCTTACAACAGGATATTACAATACTTATATAGGTAAGGCAGCTGGGTCAGGTGCTACTACTGCGGCTCATAGTAATGTAGGTATAGGATTATCTGCATTATCTTCTGCTCATGGAGCAGGTAACGTGGCTATTGGTAGAGGTGCACTCAGCAATACTACAGATGCTAATCAGGTTGCAGTAGGATATAGTGCTTTAGAATCTAATACAGCTGGAGAGAAAAATACTGCTGTAGGTTATAATGCACTTACAGCAAACACTACTGGTAATTATAATACTGCTATGGGACACCAAGCACTTGATGCTAATGTTCATGGATATTATAATGTAGCTATTGGATATCAAGCTTTGACTGCTAGTAATGCTGCTGATACTACTGGTGGTAATACTGCTGTAGGTGGATATATGGCTTTAGGGTCTGTCACTCAAGGTATCCGTAATAATGCTTTTGGTCATTCTGCTGGACACACTTTAACTACAGGTAATTATAATGATTATATGGGGTATTCAGCTGGATATGAAAATGTTCATGGAGATTATAATGTAGGAATAGGAAGGTCAGCTTTAGAAAAGAATGCGCCGGGAGACGGTGCAGGTAAAAATGTAGGAGTAGGTGCTTTTGCAGGTAGAGGAGGAGCGACACATGCTATGACAGGTAGTGTGTTTATTGGTTATGCTTCTGGATATTATACTACTGGTAATGCTAATGTAGCAGTAGGGTATGGTGCATTGGAAGGAGGTTCTTCTACTTATTCAGCTACTAAAAATGTAGCTATTGGTTATCAAGCTTTGAAGAGTGCTACTACTGCTGAGAATATTGTTGCTATAGGTTATTTAGCTGGTGATGCTCAGACTACTGATGACGAAGGTTCTATTTACATCGGAAGTTCGGCTGGAGGTTCAGATTATGGTACTAACAGAAATATATTTATTGGTTTTGATGCTGGTAATAAAAATACAACAGGGGCTAACAATTTAGCTATAGGGCATAAAGCTTTAGAAGATATGGTTAGTGGTATACATAACGTAGCCATTGGTCGTGAAGCAGGAAAAGAATTAACAGGTAATCAAAATGTTGCCTTAGGTACTTTTGCTCTGCAAGACCGTGTAGCAGGATATTATAATACAGTTGTTGGTGACCAAGCTATGAGAGATAGTACTGCTGGAGATAAAAACGTTATATTAGGAACTTCAGCTATGGGTAATGATACTGTGGGAACTGGCGGTGGTGAAAACGTTGTAGCAGGTTTTGCTGCACTTAGAAAAAACACAGGTCAATATAATGTAGTTGTAGGCTCAGAGGCTGCTACTGCTGCTACTGCACTAGGTAATTCAGTTGTCATAGGTAGACAGGCTATGGGAGGTGCAGCAGCTACAGGTGATGAGAACGTAGCAATAGGTTATTTATCAATGCTTGATAATACTTCAGGTCTTCGTAACACAGCTATAGGAGCTTATGCTGCAACAGGTAGCACAACTGGACAAGACAATGTAGCTGTAGGTCATTCAGCCTTACAAGAAAATCAAGAAGGTGACGATATGGTTGCTATTGGTAGATATGCAGCGTATAATACAAACCCCACAGCAGGTACTGGAGACTCAGTAGCAATAGGAAGCTCAGCAGCTTTTACTAATACAACAGGTGTGCAGAATGTAGTAATAGGTAGAAGAGCTGCTTATAGTGGTACTAGTGCTAATAATCTTGTAGTAATAGGTAGAGAAGCTGGAGAAAAAATAACAACTGGTTCAAGTAATGTTGCGATTGGTGGACGAGCTGGTTACAACATCACTAAAGGAGCTGAAAATGTAATGATTGGTCAAAATGCTGGATACAATTATGCTGGTACTACCTCTGGAGTTTATGGTGCTTTTGGGGTTTTCGTAGGACATGCTGCTGGTTATGCTGTAACGGGTGGACATTCTTATGGTTCTGTGATGGCTATAGGTCATCAACCTATGTATAATGCTACTGGAGCTAAAAAGACAATAGCTATTGGTCAATCTGCGGTGGTTAGTGGTACTAATGTTGAAGAAACTGTAGCTTTAGGTAATGGAGCAGGTGCATATGCTAATGCAACAGGTAGTGTATATGTAGGTAACAAAGCTGGTTTTAGGTCTTCTGGTAATTATAATGTAGTTGTAGGGTATCAAGCTTTATCAGGTGCTTCGTCGGGGACAGGTTTTGGAACAGCACATAACAACGTAGCAATAGGATATCAATCTATGCTTAATGTAACTAGTGGTGGAGAAAACGTAACTATTGGAGACCAAGCTGGTTATGGTATAACTACCGCAGACTATTGTGTTGCTGTAGGTTCAGACGCATTACGCAATGTGACGACTGGTTTTGGTAACATAGGTATAGGTCGGTACGCTGGAGCTTCTTTAGCAACAGACCAATATACTATAGCTATAGGAAGTAGTGCTGCACAAGATGCTACAACTTCAGAATCAGTTATAATAGGACAAAACGCAGGATATAGTTTGACAGGAGACCAAAATATAGCTATAGGTAAAAGTTCACTATTTACTGCTACAAGTGCTGGCAGTAATATATCTATAGGTGTTAATGCTGGTAACGCACATACTACTGGGGACGATAATGTATTTATAGGAACTAGCGCAGGTAAAGCAAGCACTACCGCAGCTGGTAACATAGCCATAGGTAAAGATGCTATGAAAATTGGTGCTCAAACTTCTAGCGACGGTGGTCAAAATACTGTAGTAGGATATGCAGGATATGTCGACGGAACTGGTCTACGTAACGTTGTTTTAGGTTATCGTGCAGCATACACAGCTACATCAGCAAACTCGAATGTTAATATAGGATATGAAGCAGGTCAAAAGAATACCACAGGTGATGGTAATATTTTTATCGGTAATAAAGCAGGACCATCTTCTACATCCACTGCTTCTAATGAACTCTATATACACAACGACGAGGGAACTCCACTTATCAAAGGTGACTTTAGTTCACCATCTTTAACAGTTAACGGTGATTTAGGAGTTACAGGTTCTTTATCAGTCACTGGTTCGACACTAGCAGTTCAAAAATCAATAAAGAATGACATTGCCGGTAATCACACAATATCAGATAGTTACAGTCATTATATGGCTACAGCTGATAATCAAGGTACTGCTACTTGTACAATAACTTGTCCAGCTAGTCCTTCAATAGGTGATGAATATTTCATAGTAGCACAATGTATATATGCCTCTGCTATGCCTAGTAATGCTTTAGTTCAAATAACTCCTAATACAGGTCAAACAATAAATCAAGCAGTCAATGCTGGTAGTAACATTGCTCTACATCAAGTAAGTTCTGGTACTGGAGCTGGTGGACAACCACTTGTAAGTTATAAAACAGCTCATTTAATTTGTGTTGATACTGGTCAATGGGTATTGACTGTAAGTGACGTAGGACCTACATCTTAGAGAAACCTTTATATACTATCAACGATTAATTTTATAATATATACAACGTATGGCATCGAGCCAGCGAAGTGAGGTATAATATATGGCAAATTTTAAATCAGCAATACTAACCACAGGCACATACACAGGAACTTCTACTTCTCAAGTAGCTTTGATAGTGCCCGTGGATGTCAAAAATGAGGACCGTTTATCATTTCAATTTATAAATAATGATACTACACCTAGCAATACAGATACCCTAAAAGTATTTGGTAGACTAGCCACCACATCTGGTACTCTTGGAGCAACCAGTGAAGGATGGACACAGATAGGTGACGATGTTGTAGTGAGTGGTTCATCGAGCTCATTAAAGTCAATTTCAACAACTGGCTTATATTGGGTTGGTGTAACAATAAACCCTACTGCTACACACGCTTCCTTATCTCATGACTGGTCAATGCTTAGACAGGCATAAGTAGATGACAACAGTAACTGTTTGGGGTGGAAGTTCGAGCACCGATTGGCACACAGCAGCTAATTGGACTAATGGAGTTCCAACAACTTCTTTAATCGCATCTATTCCAAGTGCTCCAAGCAATCAACCAAATATGAGTAGTGATGGAACAGCTCACGCTCTTCAGTTAGATTCAGGGGCTACCTTAACAGGTGGAAGTAACATTACATTATATATTACAGGTGAGAGTGCAGGAGAAACAGATGCACCACCTAACGGTATGGCGGTTAATTTAGATGGAGCCATTTCAGGGGAATTAAGCCTTAATATTACAACAAATGCAACAACAAGTGTAGATTTAAACCCCACCAGTGGTGATGTTCATGATTTAACACTTGCTAGTACTGGAACTAGTTTGATAATTAATTCTGAAAATACATGTACATTAACTGGTGACCTCACAATTACAAAAGGAAAATTTAATGCAAACAGTAATAACCTTTCAGTAGCTGGAACTATAACAGTTAATAGTGTAGCAGGAGGGGACGCTGAAATAGACATAGGAGACGTTGTAGCAGATTGTGCAAAGATAGCTGTTGAAAGTGGAGATACCATAACAGCAGCGCATAGTAGTAATGCCCTTACAGTAGATGGTAATGGTATAGGCACCGGTAGAAGTATAGATTTTACTGGAATTATATCAGGTACATTGGATATAATATGTACACATCCTAATACAACTGAGGCAGACCTCTCAGCTTCTTCAGGAGTTATAAATCATTTGACATTAAATCACGCAAGTTTAGTTATGAAGATGAACTCTTCTGCTACACTTGGAAAACTTACAATAACGGCAGGAGAATTTAGTACAGTAGATAGTAGTGGTAATTCTAAAGACCTTACAGTAACAGGAGAAGTAAGTATAGCAGGAACACTTACAGGTAATGCTTCAGCTATTACTATAGGAAAAATGCTTGAGATAACAAACGGAGGAACATATAATGAAACAAGTGGAACTACGTTAATATCAGGTCAACCAGATGGAGATTATGTTCTTAGAAATCACGATGGAGGAACATATACTAAACACACTACAGGTATCTTAAAAATTGCACGTACATCAGCAGCAGGAACTAAATATGCTAAATTTGGTGAAGATGTTTATAATGATTTAATATTAGAAAATACATCCAGTTCTTCAGCAGTAGCAATAGTTGGTGTTATGAACTTAGCAGGAGATTTAACTGTTGTAGAGGGAGAATTAAGAAGTTACGGAGGCACTGGAGCAATAGATGTTGATGGTCATGTTTCAATAGAATCAGGTGGTAAATTTTCAACAGAAACTTCACAATTAGCAGCAGGTGGAGTTAATGCAGATTTTGGAAGTCTTACAATAGCAAGTGGAGGAGAATACTCTGCAACACCGTTAACTACTACACTTACTGGTAAGAACGGTTCTAATTATATGCTACAAAATAGTGGGACATTTACACACAACAAAGGCACAGTAAGATTTGAAGCAGATACAAGTTCAGGAACTTGGTATGCTACTAGTGCTTCAAATGTAGAAGCCAATTCTATTAAATTTTATAATCTTGAAACAGTAAGAACAGGCTCCGCAGGTTCATACAGATTTTTTGTAGGTGGTAATAGTTTCTATTTAGTAGTTTTAAATAATTTAACTATTGGAGTAAACACTTCAATTTATTCAAGTAATGGCACAAGTATATTGAGACATTATGGACCGTGTTTTAATATTGAGGGTGCAGCAGCTTTTGATAATGTAAAAGATGT
>CETC01000923.1_pt1 | contig 14270 bp, 19 predicted proteins | sample 326911 | NCBI WGS metagenome assembly CETC01 (sample SAMEA2622694, study PRJEB7988) | marine metagenome | isolation source: saline water (ENVO:00002010), including | reverse complement strand
TGGGGCTGTGCCATTTATTCCATACTCTATATTGCAAGCTTGACTAGAACCACCTTTATAAGTGACGTACACTTTATATATTTTCTTTCTTACAGCTGGCTGACCGAAATCAAAAGCCTTTGTTAATATTGTAACACTTGTACCCTCTGTGCCTGCTCCATAGCTCTGTATTTTTTCATTACCGTCATCACAAATAATAAGCTTTCCACTACCAGGAAGATTATGAAAATTTGATCCAGTATTGGGATCTGTAATAAAAGAAGATCGATACATCCATGCCCTTGTTGTCATATCAAATATATATGCACCATTGGCAGATGCACCTCCAGCAACGACTACAATATGTCTTGTCTCTGGATTATAACCAACTCTAGAATATTCTCCTACATGGGCTTGCCATGCTGTTTTCGATATTTTTCGTATTCCTTCTTTTTCTAATATATTGACTACTTGCTGACCATTATATAGATAACATCCATTCTCATTAGCCCAAGCAACTCCAAAATCTGTACTTGCTACCATTCCAGGATTAGTCACGCCTTTATATTTATGAGTAGCCTCCAAGAACACATGTTCTCCTGCTACATTCAATATATATAATACATTTTGTTTAAATTCTAATATTCTATCTGCATATTCAGCAAGCTTAACTATTCTATCACCATCATTTGATACTACAGTAACATCCCCTGTATCAAAAGGAAACTTATCATATTCACCAACTTGAGATCTGATAATTTTATCGCCATAAGTTTTGCCATCAACTGTAACTCCTCCAGCATATATTCTTCCATTACAAAACGCAGAAGTAACCATACCATCTATATGTATAGTTTCAGTTGAAGAGTGACCTACCTCAATATCATATTGTCTTATCTTAGGAGGATCAGTGTATTCAACTCCAGCCCCACCATCAGGACCAGCATGAGGATGTTGATAAAAATAAGTCGCTCCACCAGCCAAACCTACATTGTGCGCACTAGTCCAATCTACTAGATTATAACTTCCGCTACCTCCTCCGCCAGATTCTGCAGATTTAAATCCTTTAGCAAAATCCCATTCATATAATTCCCATTTAGTACTAAATCCATCTGTAGATTCTGCATAATAAACTTTAATACCTGTAATTCTAGGATCGCCACCAGCAGATAAGCTTGCGTCTCTTACAAGATTATTGGTAGATGCTCCAAATGCATAGTTTCCTGCCGTGCTTGCACCATGTGAACTTCCTCCCCATTTTATAGTAGGATATAATTGTAATTTTATACCTTCTGTTGGAGCAGCAGTAAGATCTGTATTTAGTCCAAAATTTAAAGATCCTACTAATGTTGCGCTATCATTTGAATATTTATTAACAGCATCTTTCCAGTCAGCTTCAGCATGATTATGAGGACCTCCTGCCTGTCTTCCAGTTGGCCACATACTAAATAACTGTGGTAAGCTTTCTTGTTTTCCATCATAAATAGTAGTACAATAAAATTGATAACTTTCAGTACCATTAGGACACCAAGATCCAGAACCGTTTGCTGCCTCTCTATATAAAATTCCATGTCCCCAATACATTCCGCTAGATCCAGAGGATGCTGTTCCAGTACCAGTTCCTGTGTCAGTAACCTCATTAGCAAAGCCGAATACAGAAGCTTCGCCTTCTGCTGGAGTTGCTCCTAAACCTCCTTGTGCATAGTAAGACCCTGCAATTAAATTCTTACCAACTGTCTGGGTACCACCTTTAGCAAAAGTAACTGACATCTCTTCAAATGCTCCTTTAATCCTAGCATCTGCAGAATACCATTGATCAGCACCTCCGTTATTAACATGTCCTTGATACAGGATATTTGATCCACTAGAATTAGTTCCATATTGAACTTGATCTATATGGCCTCTCCATCTAGGAATAGCAGGAGTAGAAGCTGCATCATATACCCTTATAGCACCATTTTGATAGAAAATTTCAGGCATAGCAGTCTTGCTATCATTATTTCCGCATATCATATGTCCAGTTTCGTCTGTATCATCAATTCGAGTCAACTGCACACCAGTACTAGTTTCATTAACGAGATATTGATAGTGGCCTTTTGTTGTTGCGCCACTCCCCTCGTCTGCACCTGTATTAACATCATTTGCATTATCTTCAAGCTTATTGTAATCTGTTTCTATTATTGCTAAACCTCTGCCTCCTTTTTCTACGCCAGCAGTAGTGCCTACATCTATATCCATAGTTGCAGACGTATGAACATCAGTGACACATGCTCCTAGAAGAGTAATTTTACCTACTTCATCTATTTTTGCATTAGTTAATTCAGCAAACTCATTATCTGCAATATCAGTAGCGGCAGAATCATTATTGATACCGCCATGAAAATTACTTAGTTTTAAAATCGACTTTGGCATTACTTCATCATTGCTTTCTTAACTTGGCTCCATAGCTTATCATCTAATTTATTCTTAGTACTTGCAACTAAATAATCTCCAAGAACAAGCATTACTTTCTTAAGCATAGCTTCAGTTAAGAATGTTTTTGTTATAAACGCTATTATTGCTGGCATGTTATCTCCTTTTACTTATTAGTTTAGCTAAAATCTTTACTCTTTTAGCTAGTTTGTTAATTTTATCCTCCCAGTCAACAGGAGGATGACTTTCTCTTTCTAACTTCTTTATTCTCTCTATTATCTTATCGTCCATTTTTATTAAATAATCTATCCAATGTTTCTTTAAGGTTATTAATCTTATCGATAAGCTTTATTAATATATCATGTAAGTTTTTCACCTCCCATGATAATGTCTGTGTTAGATATTTTAACACAAACATAAGAGCTACTGAGAGCACTCCAACTACTCCCAAATCTTGTATCCAATTGTCCATTTAATTTGTCCATGCTTTAATTGAATCTTCGTTAAATTCCATTGTTACCCAGCCAGTTCGTATCATTGGGAAGAAACTATATCTAGCATACTCAGCATACTTTAAGAAACTTCCACCTCTGCAATACCACCTCCTATGTAACCTTTCCTCCTCACCATCGACTATTAAACTATCAATCGGCTTAGTGTATAGTTGATGATTATGACCCAAGAAAAAGGCGTCACCATCACTATAGACTGCAGACATCTTATCCAACTCCAAATCTCCATTTTTACCACCTCCTTTTCCATGTCCACTTACTAAAAACCAGTTCATCTCTCTGCCTATACTTATTTGTGTATATCCTGGTAGCTTGAAATAAGGGACTTTCAACATATCAGCCATTACTTTAGAGACATCAAATCCTAATAGATTAATACTTCTTATCATATCATGATTACCACCTCTAACAAATAATAGCTTATCCACTATTGGTTCTATCAGCTTTATAAATTGTATATGCTGATCGTCTGGCTCCATTGACTGTCCTCTTTGTGATATCTTATAATTAGGAGGAATAAATTCAATATTATCTCCATTAAGAAACCATCTTGCATTTGGATCAGAGTCTACTTCCTCAATAAACTCTTGAAATTTTTCCATATGAAACTCTAATGCTCCAAAATGTACATCAGTAGCCCCATGTATCTTGACTGGTTGTTTGAATTTACAATGCAGTATCTTTCCTGGCTCAATATCTTCAAATACAATATTTTCATTTTCTATTGGAGTCCTGAAGTATTTTTTACAATTACTACATTTCCATTCTTGCATGTCACCTTTATTTGCATTTCTAACACCATTCTTGTTCACCTTAGAAGAAGTGCAATGGGGGCAACTTATCTTACCTGGGTGTATATAGTTCATTTTATTATCCATTCATATAACCTATGGATTAACCCACAGATTGTTACTATTCCGATTATAGAGCCCGTAAAAGCCGCGATAAACTGAAAGATGGGAGTTGTACTCACCACGCTTCCGATCCAGCCTCCTAGGGCCCCTGTTGAGCCTAAAAACGGCCTATTATAAAGAGTGTCAATCATTGTTAGCCTCCATAAAGTGTTCTATCGTACCTTTTCCAAGGTGAGAATTGTAGTATTTCTTCCAGTATTTTGCTTGACCCTCTAAATCTCCTGCCTTTGGTAATGCTGATGGGACTCTGCGATAATGTAATCGACACATTGCTACTTGTATGCCTATATTAGACATTAAGCAATAATCCATTTTACTATCATCGAATCCCAATGAATATAGTTTATTTCTATATTTCTCTCTATACATTACATAATTCTCCCAAATGTCTCGATAGGTAGCAGGCTCCATTTGGAAAAAGCCTAGAGCAGGGCCCCCACCATATTGTTGTAATGTTCTATATCCTGATTCAGCTTTACCAGTTTTATAGATCATTTCTAATGCATCTTCTGAATAAAGATTCATATGATCTAAAGTTTCTTTTATTATTCTTTCTATTGATTCTTTCATTATAGTGCTGTTACCACTCCATTTCTTATTGTTTGTGTATTTAAGTTAATTGCTATTACAGATGGTCTAAGAGCCCCTAAAAATGGGTCTGCATCTGAATGATTACATATTGCAAGATATTTAATTTGCGCAGCTCCTACAGACGCATATTCAGCAACTAATTCAATCCCTGAATTCTCTTCTTTAGTGACAAAATAGTCTCTATCTGCATGACTAAATGAGGAAATTAATGTTCTAGGAATCATTATCTTCTTCCATATAGCCCAATTCTTAGCTTTATCGTTATCTGCTGGATGATGATATATAAGCATTAGAAATTAGCTCCAAAAAATATTGAATTCTGTGTTGTTGCTACTGCCGTTGTATCATAGTCTATATATGGACGACGACTTGCATTTGTATTATTTTGATAATATAAACCATTTTTCACATCAAGAGAACCACTAGGATCAATATCTAATAGATCATAATCATAATTAACTAAAGCTATATATAATGTACTATCATTTTGCATATCTGTTCGAGCTTGTGCATTTAAAGTAATATCATTATATCCACTGTTACTCCAAGAAGTAATCTCTGCTGAATATTTAGTAACATTACCATCATTACTACCTCCACCACTTCCATCTGTAGTATTGTCCCATCCTACTATAGAATCAAAATCTGCTGTTCCAAGCGAAGATATATCTGATGTTGCCTTAACAGCTATTAAATCACCTGATGTAGTGCTAAATCCATATACTTTAAGTATCGCACCACTATCTACACTATCTGTAATACCTGATGTGTCAAAAGAAAAAAATGACCTATAGAGATTCCAAAATGTGCCTCCACCTCTAGAGGCAGAAGTATAAGCAGATACACCTGTATAATGACCTGGGCCTGTTGAGCTAGTATGTGTTCCTGTTGTATTGTTTCTAGCATTAGACCAGCTAGACTGTTGAAATCTAGCTACATACCCATCACCTAAATTTGAATAAACTGTAGCCATTATATTACCACCTTTGGCATATAATATTTACTATTTATATCTGTATACATATTTTCTATAGGACTTATATCTACTTGTTCAAAACTAATATTACTAAAATTATGTTCATTTTTTTCTTCAGCAAAGTTATTCCAATAAGTTACCTTAGCCCCACTTTTACCTTTAGATATTGCAAAATCTTTAAACTTACTCCAATTCTCATCACCAAAAGTATCTATAAATATTCCATCATAAGTTTCAAGTCCACTTACATCATACCAATCACCTTCTACTATAGTAACATTAGACTTATTATTTGCCCATACTTTTAATTTCTCTATTATTTGTGGATGTATCTCAACTATTGTATGTGAATTTACTCCTTGTGCTTGTATATAGTCAGAACATATACCCATACCAAATCCTATTTCTAAAATATCTCCTTTACTTTGACAAATATACTCTGCACTTTCTTCCATTATAGGAGCTTCCCAGCTCATCATTACTTCCATGTTATCCTGTGTGATAATTTTCGTATCTTCAAAAGTTAATATTTCGTCTTTAAATACCATTAAAAATTCTCCGATGCTAGAGCATAAGCTGTTTCAGTGTCAGCATCCCAAAATAAGCTAATAATATCAGTTTTATTTGCTGTTTCTGTTAAACTTGTGGCTGTTCCTCCTGGCCATAAAACTTCTCCACTATTACCATTACCTGCATTACCAGCAGAATCTTTTGTTTTCCAAGTTGAAACATTCCAGCCTCCTGTACCATCTTGTATAAATAAACATACAAAATTGCCACTTATATTTGGAAACTTAAAATGAACATCTTGTATATCTCCTGTTAATGTTAATTTACATTTATTCCCCTGGGTAAAGTCTACATCTGTATCTGTTGCATTAAAGATTGCTGTATTTATATCAAACCCTACTGCTGCATCTCTAAAAAGCCAATCCATTTGACCATTTACACCTTCCATCGCTCTTACAAACATAGTACCACCTACAACTATATCAAGAACATCTGAAGCACTATTTGATATATAAGTATCACCACCACCATCTAAATAAAGTCTTTTACCTTGCTGTATATTCACATGGCTATCATCTCTAAATCGTATTACCTCATCTCCATCATATTGCTGGATAACTAAATCTTTAGCGTTTACTTTTTGCTGAATAATACCATCACCGCTATTTGCATTAGTAAAATCTATTTGTCCTGCTGTCCCAAACTTCATATGTATTTTATCTCCATCAGCATCTAAAACAATATCATCATCTGCATCTAAAGTTATGTCCCCATCTGCAACTACAGCTAGATTAGAATCACTTGCTTGATGTATATATGTCGCAGTATCTCCAACAGCTAATTTACCAGTACTTGCAATAAGTAGATCAGTACCATCAAATGTAAGATTAGCTTCAGCAGCAAATGTGTTATCACTTGTAACCCAGCTTATTAATGCATTATCTGTATCGCCAGCTACTGATCTTGCACTTCCACCTCCTGCCAGCTCATCATCTACATATTTCTTTGTAGCTACATGTGCATCTGCACTAGGAGTAAAGGTTCCGCCATCAGATTGTATAATAACGTTACCTTTTGGATTTAAAGTAATATCTGTACTTGAGCCTGAAGTAGTTAATTTTATAGGTGAAATAGAATTTATACCAAAAGTTGAACCTAAATAACTAAACCATCCTCTTGAACTCCCATTTGTATAAAAATAAACATATCTACCAGCATCTAATATTATATCATCCGCAGTACCTGCTGATGTTGTCTTTATTGTTAATTCACCATCATCTGCTACGCCAAAAGTAGCATATTCATTCTCATCATAGGCAATTCTTAATTGAGTAGAAGTGTCTGTAAGTCCAAGCCTATAATCAGGAGAGGTATCACCTATGCCTACATGTCCATCATTTCTAATACACATTTTTTGAGTAGGTGCACCTGTGCCATCGTTACTGGTACTAAATACTATTTGAGTTGGAACATAATTAGTTCCAGCAGTGCCTAACTGCTTAACAAGTATTTGTGCAGATGCATTATAAGCATCATCATCAGAGGGGGTACTTATAAAGTCTAATCTTCCTATAGATTCGCCACTATCTGTTTTATTAGTCCATTGATCTGCAACCGCATCTTCACCTTTTACAAATTGAATAGTACCACATTCAGTATTAGTTGTACTGAAAGCAGATATTCTCATTTTAGTATCAGATCCTACACTTTGAACTTCAAATAATTCATCAGGAGCTGTTGTGCCTATTCCAACTTTTCCATTATTATCAATTCTAATACCTTCATCACCCCCATCATTAGATAAATATTTACCATTAAGCTGTAAATTCTTTTGAAGCTTATGATTAGGAATCCCTATTGCATCTGTTCTTATTCTGCCCATTATGATAATACCGTTATATATAAATATTGACTAGAGCTTCCAGCAGATGATTTATATGATAGAAGATTTAAATTGTTTATTGGCAATGATGTACTTGCTGAAGGAACTAATTCTATTCCTTCTGATTCATTTCCTGAGTCATTTTTAGATAAATAAAAAATATCAGTATTAGTGGAAGCAGATTGTATTTGAACCTCTTTCCCAGGGATGCTTGAAAAAGCAGTCCAATTAGTATTAGTGACAGCAGTAACTTTACTAGTTGTAACAGTAGCAAATGTCGCAGGAGGGGCTGTAACTAAAAGCTCACCATCAGAATTAACTTCAGCTCTTTGACTAGAGTTGTGATCTTTAATCTCAACAGCTCCAATCTGAATATCGCCTTCAACTGTTAATCCAGCATTTACATCTAGTTTGCCACCAGTTATACTAGCAGTATTACCAGCATCGTCTGATATTTTTACTTTTGGATGAGCCACTAAGCACTCTCTGTGACTGCGCTATGACCAGGACTATAATAAGAATGTCTTGGCGTGCCTGTTATTTCTACCACTTCATATTCATCAACATGTTGCTCTTGAAACATTTCCTTGGCAATCATCTTCCCATAAACTTGATCTAAGTGTTGAAGTAAAGATCTGGTAAATTGCATTTGAGAAATTTTCTCAGTATCAACTTCTATTGGCCTTGAAGGCAATTCACTTGAGAGGCTCATTCCACTCCCTAATTGTTCAAATAAAGAAGTCATTATTAGTTTGTATTTAATACTATTGTAGTAACAATAGAGTTAGTTGTAGAATCCCAAACAGATGTCATCTCCACATCTTCAGGAACAACAGATCCAATTGCTGAATCTACTGCTGCTGCATAGGCTGATGTTCCATCTGTATCATTTACAGGATTTTGATGTCTTATAACTTTAACTGTAACTGCCATTATTTTCTCCTATCTTATAGCTGATGGACCAGGGAAGTTTTGTCTTAAACCATAAGACTGACCACTATAGTGCCTTCCTATCATAGCCCTAAATTCTTTCATTAAATATTCTTTTAACTCTATCTCTCCAGAGTCTTCTGCCATTCTAGCTTTAATGTAATATACTAATGCATTTGCGAGATAATCATCTATTTGAATATAATCATCTTCTTCAATAGTTGATGATTGTGGTGTATTACCTGCCTCATCTGTAGTAATTAAAGGTCTTTTTACATATTCAAACTTTAAGCCACTAGTAACAGCTTTAGTTGGACTTTTATAATCCTCTGCAGTATCTGCTTTCTCAACTAATGATAACTGATTACCTCTAATAAAATATGCATATTTATACGCCATCTGCATCCTCCTCTGGTGGTTCATACATTATTCTTGGAATACTTCTATATTTATCCTCATCATTATCATGATTTTTAACTCTAATATCTCTAATCTTTATCATTCCAGTTGGAAGATCATAATATCTTTTATCTGCTGTTATGTTTACAGTAGCTTCAGTAACATATGGCTCAATCATATGAGATATTTCATCTAATCCATCTTTAATATATGCAACGGCTAAACCTGTTCTGGTCAAGCCGCTGCGCTCCATTATTTCTTCTATTTTCTTAGCCATTTTCCTTCTCAGACTCTTTCTCAGGAGCAGGAACCATTTGAACAAGCACTTCTAATGCACCTTGAGCTTTAGTTGCCATAGTGGCAAAGCGATTTGCTTGTGTTTGATATTCCTCTAATTGCTTCTGCAAAATGTTAATAGTCTCCTCAAGTTCTTCGTTAGACTTGCCTTCGAAAGACTTGGCTACATTATTAGCTGAAACCTCTGCCTCAGCTATTTTTGCTTTACTCATTACTTCTCCTTTTATTGTTTATTAATCGCCTGCTACAAATACTTCTACATTAACATGATTAGAGCTAGTACCACCTGACCCATCACCAGTTGCTAATATTAAAGCTGATGAAGCTCCAGGCCTAGGCAGTACAATAGCTTCTCCATTAAGCAATTCAGCTATTACATCGGTATCATGTTTAATTAGAAGCGAAGTTGTTGAATTATCTGACGCTGACCCATCTGCTACTAGCGTTCCAAGATGTTTAATAAATACTAAATCGGAATCAGCATCATTAGCAATAGCTCCAGCATTAGAACTATTAGTTAACTGAGTATATGTGCCGTTAGCCCATGAACCTCCAGTACCTCCTAATGCTTCAATTCCTGTTCCTGTAACAGTACCACTTCCACCTAATGTCTTTCTAACATCTTCATGTATAACGTCCATTGCTTGATGTACTCCAGCCGATTCATCAAGTGATACTTTTGGAGTAACTGATACTGAGAATGTTGGTGTATTTTTATTTGCCATTTTTAATCTCCTTGTCTTTGTTTAGGAGCCATAATAGCGTATGCTCCATCATATTCTGCTTTAAGTTGTGCGTACAACCCTTGATACTGTTGCACCTTTAAATTTTGTTCTTGAGTCTCCTTAGCTACCTCTGCCTGATATGAAGCTATTTCAGCTTGATACTTAGCTAAATCTTTTTCATTATTTTTGACAGCAGTTTGCATAACGTGAACATCTTTTTGAATTCTTGACGTATACTCTTGAATATTTTTATTTATATCAGTTTTATATTTATCCATATCCTGACTATGTCTTTGTAATTGAGATCCATACTCTTGAACATCTTTTTGAAAATTATTAACAGCATTTTGAAGCTCGATTTGAGTACCTTTATCTAAATTCTTTATCTTAGATTGCATCTCAAGATCTGCATTTTTTATAGCTACTTGAAGATCTTTTTGTAAATTTTGAGTCTTTCTAGCTACATCTTCTTGATATGCAACTTGAGCTTCATTAAATTTATGCAATTGTACTTGCGCATCTGCTTGATGCTTTTGTAGTTTTAAAGAATTCTCTTGTTGCCATTCAGTAATTTGAGCCTGATTAGAAGATATAGTAGAATTAACATCAGTAGAATAAGACTGAACTTCATTAGAGAACTTTTGAAGTTTTCTACTCTCTCCTGCATCAGTAAGTTGAGCATCTTGTATTTTTTTCTGGAGTTCTGCTTGATATTCTACATTAGTTTCATTGAAATCATTTAAAGCACTTTGCATATCTGACTGATGCTTTTGCAAATCTGTCTGCCTAGTTTGTTGCCATAATTGAATAGTCTTTTGAAAATTTTGTTGCCATTCTTGAACTTGCTTATTTACTTCAGCGGATTCTCTCTGTATCTCAGCTGAATATTTTTGCAATTTTTCTCCATCTTGGGCATTAGCTTGCTGTGCATTTTGTATAGCTATTTGTAAATCAGCTTGAAAATCTGTATTAGATGCTTGGAATTGCGCCTGAGCTTCTTGCATTTTAGCTGAATACTCTCCTATTTGAGATTGAATAACTTGTATTCTAGATGCTAACATCTCACTATCTTCCTCTGTATTAATCCATGTATTTGCATCTGTAAAATCAGGAGCATTCATAGGAGGAGGAGTAAACGTAGGAGGAGTTAATCCTGAAGTATCTATATTAATAGCATCACTTAATGATGGAGGTACTGGATATGCACATACAATATCTAAATCAGATACTGTAGGTGTGGCTTCTAATGCTAAAATAGGTGCAATATATTCAGGAGCAGTCCCTAAAGCTGCAACACTAGTTGTACTTATAGATGGAGCTATAGGAGTACTAGGCAATGTCCATGTTAATGATGGAAAAGTCCCTAATGTTAATGTAGGTACAACATATACAGGTGCACTTGCAGATAAAGCTGCCATGTCTCCCTGACTTGCAGTAGGCTTAATAAGGTCTCCAACTACAGCATTAATATAATTAAATGAAGGAGCAGATGGTAAAGTGGGAGCACTATAAGTAGTATTCAAGCTACTTGATTCTATAAATACTGCATCAGACAAAGTAGGCGAACTAGGTACAGAAACAGATAAACTGATTGTACTTGCTGATTGCTTTGCTATCAAAGCTTTCATTGCTGCGTATATTACAACTAAATGAACTTTATCTTCTGGAAATGATCCTATATCAGAATCTCCATATGTTAGCGCATTCCCGTCATTATCTATAGGGCTATTATTTACATATACTATTTTATATTCGTCTGCTCCTGATCCAGGTGTAGGTAAAACATGAATAGCTCCGTTACTTCCCTTATAATATACAGGATTAAACTTTGATGCATAATATATACTTGATGTACTAGCAGCTCTTGATCTTAATCCTGAGCTAATCTCACTGCATTCTCTCCAATCATCATCAGTCCCAGATTCTCTTAAGACTGAAATAATTGTAGCATTTCCTAGATCAAAACCATCTGAAGACTGTTTTGCTGATTCTCTAGCGAAACGATTAAACTCACTAGGGTTGGCAGCTAGACATCTATTAGTGACATCCATAACTCCATCAGCTATAAACTGAGTTAGGTCTGCCTGACTAGGAGTAGATGATCCATCTATTGTAAGACTTGTTAAAGCTTCAATTTGTTCTTCAAATGTTGCCATTAAATTCCTTAGTTACAAGTCGCCACCCTCTCCAGAGGAGAGTCAAGAAACCACTGAAGAGGGCTTTGACCTTGATTGTTAGCTTTCTAAGAAGCTGGAGTTACGTACTCAGTTCCAGAATGTGAAGATGGAGCTGCAATATACCATACAGTTACATCTACCTTACCAGCAGTAGCTGTTGCAGTTCCAACAATACTATCAAAAGTATCATCGGCAACTAATACATACGGAGATGCATCAGCACTATGATCTGGTCCAATCGGATAATTAAGAACAGCAGTTGCTTTTGCCACAGCAGCGCTAAGCATAGTTGTTCCTGAAAACCCTAATTGAATAGTTGCACTCCCTCCAGAAGTCATAGCTTCAGTTACTACAGCTGAAAATCCAAGAATCATATCTCCTTTAGAGAATGTTTCTGTAGTAGCTGTATTAGCTTCCTGTATTCCAAAGTCTATGCTAAATTGCCTTTTTTGTAAAGCATTTTTAACATCTTCCAGAGCGTTATCTAACTTATTCTGTCCATATAAAGGATTAGCCATTTTTCATACCCTCCTTATATTGTCCAGATAGCGTGAGCTTCAGGCATTGAAAATTCCATACCAGCTTCGGTAAGAATTTGATCTACCCTACGATCCACACCACTGTTTTCAAGTGTTTGAACTCCAACATAAATTGAAGTATCTCTATTGATTCCGTTTCCGACCAATGGACGATAAGCACAATGTTTCATATTAACACCTAATAGAGCTACATTAGTTCCATCTAAGTGTATATTACGAACCAAATTGATATCACCATATACAGTAGAGATTGTTGTTGTATCCAAGCCAAGTACTTTCTTTCTACCTGCTATTGCCATATCTGCAGATCCAACATTTTTACCCATATTAGAGGTACCAGCAATATTTGCTGGAGTATTCTGGATAGAACCACCACTAAACGGCTGTACTGAGCCAATATTATTAGCAAAGTATCCACTTAACTTATGTATCCAGTTATATACTGCTGTTGAGCAGAAGAATACACTAGCTTTAGCATTATTGTATCTAGGATCTAGAAGGTTAGAAAGATCATCAAGGAAGTCGTCTTGAGTTTTTGTAGCAACAGCTAAACTAAATATGTTACCATTATTCAAAACCCAATCAACTGCACCTTGAGTTGTACGATATGTATCATTTTGAGAACCAAACAATAAAGATTGTTCAATGTCCCATTTATGCTCGATTAACTTTTCTTTCCAAATACGAGCCCACTCATTACCTTCATACTTCAATACAGTAGCACGATCAGTGTTATCCATTACCATTGAAGTTTTCCAGATTTGAGTTTGTCCATATCCAGTTGAGAAAGGTTGATCTTTCCAAGTTTCTGGATAACCAGTACCTTTATCAAACACAGAACCTACAACATAGCATCTAGATGATTCAAGACCTGCGCCTTGAGTTGCACCTGCAATAGATGTAGTAGCTGTAACATCTCCAACAGGAGTATTAACTCCTAAAGGACCAGCAAAATAATCATCACCAGCATCTTTAGCTTTAACAACTTCACCTTTTAAGATTACAGCTTCACCATGAGTGTGTGCTGTTGGAGGCGATGTTGATTCATCTTGTTCTGTTACAGAGATTACTTTAATAAGTGCATATGATCCCATTGCGCCTGCGGCTCCTGCAGCAAAAGGCACTTTTACCAATTGTCCAGGAAGGAAAAATTTAGGCATTGTGCCATCATCTCCAAGCAATATATCATTGCTAGTGTTTCCATAAATACTAGTAATATTACCAGAATTTTTATAGTCACCAGCCATTTTTACATATACTGTGTTCCCTGCAGTTTCCCATCTATCATATCCGCCAGCTGAATCTGCCGAACCATCTGCAGAAAGATTTTCTGCCCATGTAGAGTTATCTGCACTGAAAGCAGTAGGGTATGCATACCGTTTGTTCCATGAACCTCTACGTTCAGTAAATTTGAACTGAGGGTCATC
>CETC01046801.1_pt1 | contig 14302 bp, 16 predicted proteins | sample 326911 | NCBI WGS metagenome assembly CETC01 (sample SAMEA2622694, study PRJEB7988) | marine metagenome | isolation source: saline water (ENVO:00002010), including | reverse complement strand
TTATCTACAAAAGCCTTTACGCCTTTCATTAGCGATGGAAGAACCAAGTTTCCAATGTCAACTTTAACTGCTTCAATGAGTGTCTTGAATCTATCGAACTGGAAGGCAAACGTGTTTGATGTCTTTTCAAAAGCAGCCTGAGCCGCCCCGAACTTTTGATCAAATCCGTCCATTATTTCGCTGAGTTTTGCGCCGTTCTCGTTTACAAGACTAAGTGCGCCGGTGAGTGCGCGAATATTAGATACAAACTTGGCAATGTTTTCCGTCTGACCTTCAGTTGCTCCCGCCAGATCCCTGATAAACTTAGAGAAACCCTTTTCCCTAAGTGCTTCAAGGCTGAATATGTCTGTCATTCCAAGTTCTTCAAGACCCTTTTGGGCTTGAGGAGTCAAGTCAATTAACGTACTCAGCAACTGCCTCAGTGCAGTCGTTGCTTCTTCAGTCTTAAGACCTGAGATAGTGAGAGTTGCAATACCAGCATTCATCTCATCGAGAGACAAGCCGACCTTTTCGGCAATTGGAGACACACGGCCAAGTGCGGCTGCTAAGTCTGCGATTCTTAATTTGCCGAACTTTACAGTGGTAAACAGACTGTCCAAAATGTCATCGACATCATCGACATCTTTATTAAAAGAGTTGACTACAGTTGTCAAAAGGTCTGTCGCGGTCGCTACGTCAGTGACACCTGCTACAGCCAGCTTGTTTGTCGCCTCAAGAAACTCAAGGAGCCTTTCCTTGGGTATGCCCGCACTGATCGCGTCATACGCAGCCTTGAATTCATCCTCAAGCGTCTGACCACCCTTGACAGCCATGCTCCGGATTGCAAAATTCAAGTCCTCTAGATTTTTACCGCTAACATCTCCAAGCAACGTGCCGATTTCAGCCGTCAATCTTTCGATAGAAGCCGCCGTCTTCACGACATTCGCGGCAGTTCTTCCCGCAAGGAACACGCCGAACGCTGTTGCCGCTGCACCAAGTAGGAACTTCAGGTTGCTTAGGCCGCGAGATAGTTTCTTAATACCCTGATATAGACTTCTGGATCTTGTTCCAGCAGTCTGCATTTTACGACTAAGTTTATCGACGTTATTACCAGCCGCCTTGGATGATCGGCCAGTGTCTTTAATGCTCTGATTAGCTTTATCAAGAGCCTTGTCTATTTTCTTCAATGTCTTGGACAGATCGTCCTTCATTGAAGCAATAATTTCTAGTCGATTCTTAGCCATCCTTAGCCAATCACTTTGTCTAGTTCCCTAATCGTTTTCTTGAACGCTTCGTCGCCTTCCTTGCTGAAGCATGATGCAATTGCCAGTCTCTCCATTTGTACTTGTGACTTTGAGTCGGCCACACCGCACCTTTGAATGTTCTCCGCTACCCAACAGAACTGGCGGAAAGAGAGTTCTCCGATGTCTCGGATTCTCCATCCTCCTCTGAGGAGAGTTGCCGCAGCGATTCCCAAATCTGCGGCCTGTTCCCCGTCGCTCTCTCCAACACTTCCTCCACCAAGTCGATCCATGGGCGAATTTTTTTTTCTGACCCGAACGACTCCATTATCCACTCTTTGACAACTGTTGGGAAAACCCAAATTGGACAATTGTCAGAAAGAAGGTCGATGCCTTCGCAGCACTCATTGATCATGTCAAGAAGCTGATCTGTAGCTACGTCCACGAACACAGGGAGCATGTCCTTGCTCCAGTTGAAACCTTCCGTGTCTCCTGTGAACGCTGGCGAAGATGACACCCGATCAATCGCATCATTGATCGCTTTCTTGAAGTCACGAAAATGCCGAATGGGCATCGGCTTGATTCTGACTTTAATCTCTCTATCGGCTTCCCCTTCGACCATTACGGTGCGACCGGGGAACATGATTTCTAGGTCCGTATCCATCTGATTGCTTGCCATGGTTTCCTCCTAAATGACTACCGGCGGCTACTATTGTAACCGCCGGTAGCAATCATTGGATCATCTCAGATCGAAATCAGCGGGATCAGGAGATAGATGTCACGCTAGGCTCATCACCCTTGATACTTGCCATGATGCCTGCGATGTCATTTGTCTGAGTCAGGTCGCTCAGGACAGATGCCGTGAGGCTGAAGGACGAGTAGTCATCGATTGAGAAGGAAGCACTGGCTGGAGCCAGAGAGCATTTGAACTCACGAACGCTCTGCTCGGCGTTGTTTCGACGGCTGTAGAAAAGGTATGCTCGTCCAGTGATTGCGCCGCCTGCCTGCTGTGGGTAGATCATGCGGCGGTTGCTGGAAGTGTGAATTCCACTGTCCATTGTGATTGCCGATGTGTTGATCGTGTCCCCATCTGCCAAGGATTGGCTGCCGCCAGCAAGGAACTTGATGATTCCTCTGTCCTTGGAAATCCATTTGAAGTCAGAGTCTTCAGTCAAAGTGGACGCTCCCGACTTAAGGAATGTTGCGGCACTGATTCCGTAAACGCCTTCACTGTTTGTGGTAATCTTTGCAACGTGACCGGGATGAAGGCTCACGGTCATAGTGTCAATTGCACCGGCGGATGGTGACTGATTCAATGCTGATGGCTCTGAAGCCAAGAACAGGGTTGCCAATGCTTCAGTGTTGAAATTTTTCACAGTGAGTTCGTAAGACTCATTGATTTCAGTAACCTCAGAATTGATGGTTACAAGGCGACCGCCATCGCCATCTTTCAACTCGATCTTTGATACTTCCATTGACGGGTTGGCGGTGTCAACAGTGCCAAGATCCAGAAGATAGTTGTTAGTTGTGTCATCGCGGTCAAAGTAAAACCTTGAACCTGTTACCCAGACATCTTGCATTCCTACGAGTGCCATAATTTTTCCTCCGGCTTCTTAGCCGTGTAATTCAATATTCGACTGTAAATATACACTGGAATCCTTGGATTGACCAGTCTTCATTTGAGATTTCTTGGGCTTCTGCTGATTCTCTGTCTATACGAGTGACGATGGTGTCGCCATTTGAATCAGTAGCTTGCATCAGGTCATGAATCACTTCATCCATGTCAACGACAAGTGACTCGATTTCATTGTCATTTAGTCCCTCCCTGACTTCGCCTCGCTGCACAGATGCCTCTGGCATACGCATAACTACTTCCAGAGAGATGGTCAGTTCATTGAATACCGGACGCAGCATCGTGAAGCTAGGCGTAAGGATAGACACTGCATATGGGTAAGTTCGGAAATCGTGTACTGCCCAGTTGATAGGGCCACGGCGAACGTAATAACGCTCACTGTTTACAGACGCACAAAGGTCATACATCTTGTTCAATACAGCAGTTCTTGGTGTATTTACGGGAGCCATCACTTGCCCTTATCTAATACGTCATCAATCATGTTACGCATTCTATCTTCAGCAAACTGCAACGCATACTTCAATGATGGCATTGCAAATGGCCTTGGCTTGATACCAACCTTGCGAAACAACATGTAAGTTGCTTGGCCCGGTATTGGGTTGAAGTTACCCTGATCATCCTTGGTCATATCTTTTTCGTCGTAAAGAAGGCCAGACACATTACCCTTTCTCAAAGGTACAAATTTCAATGTGCCGGGATAGTTCCTTGGCGACTCAAACCTCGATACTCCAGATGCAGTCACAGCATTGTTCGATCCAAATCCAGCAGCCTTCGACCACAACGGAACTGCGAGAGCCTTAGCCCTTACAGGAACAATGTCAGGTAGCTTACCACCCTTAGACTTCGTTCCAAATTCTTGAACAGATGCGTATTTGGCTGCCGGTCCCTTCAAGACACCAACCCTTACAGCAGGCAAACCCTTGTACGTTGTTGATCCACCGACAAAGCTCTGTGCCAGTGAACCTGTTCTTCTTCTTAGCTTTCTACCACCAGACAGGAAGTGACTGATTGCACGATTCTGAGCAATCAAGCCTATCTCATCGAAGACCTTTAAGACCTTCTTGTAGAACTCTTGTTTATTGGAAAGTTTCTTGAAGCCCTTCAGGAGCTTCTTTCTGGTCAGCTTAGTGAACTCAAGTTTTATGAATTCAGCCATTACCCCGACCAGCCATATGTTCTTCTTGTGTGCGTCTTGAGTATCCTAGAGAACATAGGATCAAACTCGCCCTGAAGATATTGCAATGATCCAGCTTGGAACGATTGGCTTCGGACAACCTGCCTCTCGCCTTCAGTCCTCTTCTTTGAGAACATGACTTGCCGGATCAAGCCTTCACGAATGTCATTGGGAATTGTTGCACCAGTCAATGACTCAGATGCCCAGTCCTTCGGCTGGTATCCGCCAGTGATTGTTGCTTTGACAAAGTGCTTCCATGCACCAGACCGCACCTTGATGATCTTGCCTCTGCCGGAAATGAACCTATAGTCACCTGATGCTGATGCAGAAGTGGCTGTCAAAGTAGTGGCATCTGCCGTCTCGTCTTCACCTTCGTTCCACTCTTTTAGCGTAATGCTCTCGATTGGATACAGGTCAACATAGAGATACTTCTGATGTCTTCTCTTCTCTGTGCTTAGGTAGAACTCTTGTGTGTAAGAAGTTCGCCTAGACCACTTCCTGTGAGTCAGCGTCTCAAACAGATCGATAGTGCTGTCGATAAGACCCTGAACCACAGGCTCCTCATCGATGGAGATTTTCATTCTCTCTCGGATGTCTGGCAGAACAATCATGTCTACTCCGGTTTAGCTGACACAGAAACCCTGAATGGCTCAGTGTAGAATATGGCCCCGCCAACATCCTTAGTTAATTTAACGAACCCAACATACTGACCCGTTTGCAATGCCGCTGCCTCGGAAGAAGAAAGAGCAAACGTGACTGTGTTGCCACTGATTGACAATGACGATGTCTTGGAAAGAATGCTGGTATCGCCAACAGTCTTACCAATACCTACCTTGCTGGCGGTAAAGCCAGTGAGGGTTTCTGATGCGTCATTCTCGTCAAGCAAGTTGATAGAGACAGTGTTTTCACTGCCCTTGATCAAGTAAAGCGTATTGGTAGTTGTTACTGACATCAGTTCTTCTGCTGCCTGTGATCAATTCTTGTTGTGACAGTTCTTGTAAACGCAAGCCTCGCATCAACTACACGACTACCACCATCGGCAGTGCCAATGGTGGTAGTTGTTGTTTCGTGTGGTACTGCCGCTGAGTTGTTGCGAGGGGATTCGACACCTGTAGTGTAATTAGGCACTTGGCCCCTCTCTTCCTGACCATACTAGACTCCGGGCGAACCCGGAGTCTAGCAATTAGATCAGTTAGTTACTCGCTGCTGTGCCATCCAGAGGTCACTGACGTTGCCGGGACGATTGTAAAGCCCGGTTGTGTAGTGAATAAGTGAGAAACCGTCTGCGGTTGTACCGTCTGCAACAGTAATTACTGCACGAATAGAATTGTATTCAGTATCGTTAGTAATGTTAAGTCTCTCAAGATCAACAGTCATGATCTTGACCGTCTCATCACTTGTTGACGCAGTAATAGTTCCCGTTGCCAATGTAGATCCATCGTCAGGAACATAATCTGCCCATGACCCGGCTCCCGAACCAGTGTTCACTTCAAGATGGACTGCGAATGTCAAGTCAACATTGGCAACCTCATCAATAGAGAGAATGAACACTTGGTAACGACCCGTGGCCCATGGCGCAACGATTGTATCGCCATTCAGTGCGGCATTATTATCGGCATCGATCTTGAAGTACGAAACTCCAAGGTTGGCAATGTCTTCGTGTGGTGTACAGTTGTACGACATTTTTCAAAACTCCTGCCAGTTATTGGCACTTATATCAGGATGTCTTTGCTTCCGTGCAAACGACGAAGGACTGCGGGTGACGCAAGCCGACATCACAGTAAAGACGCATCTTGAGGTAAAGGTGATCACTGGTGAAGCCTGAGCCACGACCTGCGTCATCTTCGATCTCGATACCGCCCCAGCGACCAAAGACCATTTCGCCCCAGTTGCCGTAGAAGACATCGCCGCAGTCAGTGTCAGCACTGGCAGTGGGCGTACCGGCAGGGTCAAGAACCTGATCAAGTGAAGCACCAGCCGTCTGATTGCTTCTGACCTGTGAACTTACTCCAAAGTCTCCGATAATTGACCTCAAGGCTTCATCGCTCAGGAATGGTGCGCCGCCAAGGTATGGGCCTGCGCCGTCATCGCCACCTGCACCTGCACGCTGCTTCTTCAATCGTCGCATGAAGCGAGGACTTGAGATAAGTGCGGCGGATGCGTCGGGCATAATGTCATTGTCTTCCAGCAACCCGACCATTTCCATCAGTGCGTCAAAGTCAATTTCAGTGTCAGCAGCATTGTCTACTTCAGCACCGGTCCAGAGGCCCAGTGGTCCGCCGTCATCTGCCGTCGCCTTGAATACAAGTGGGCTTTCCATTGCGTTGATATCGCCATCAGAAGCAAAGTCAACGTGAGCCTGCTGGGTTACTGCACCCATGATGCCGCGAGGCGATGAACCCATGCCAGTGCCGTAAAGGCAGGCATAGTCAATCTTCTTGGCTGCTGCACGAACCATGTCGTTGCGAAGCAGGCTCTCAAAGCCGTATCCACCAAGCCGACGCATCTCGTCAGTCAGTCGAACAAGGACACCCAGTTTCTTGGGGGTCATTGTTACGTCGCCAACCTTGGTCTGGCTTTCAGCGTAAGTGTCTTCCTCACCGATCCAGTAAGCGACCGTGCCGCCTTGGAACTTAGGAATCTTAACTGTTCCGCCACTGAGTCCATCAAGGACACTGGCGCGAGTTTCGCCGTCGCCACCCTGATTCACAACAACACTGTTGGCGTAAATTGCTGAGATTACATCAGGAATGACCTGATCGGGAACGAAGTAACCACCGGCGGAATCGACGTTGGTTGCCTGAGCCTTGGTGCGAGCAGCTTCAAACACTGATCGTTCAAAGCCAGCCTTCTCCCAGTTGTTAGTTCGGATAGCTGTCATCGCCTTGATGAGCGAGAACTGTCCCTCGGATTCATCGAGTCCGTCGATGTAACCGGGTGACTGCTTCTGAGCTTCCTTCATTGCTTCGACGTTGTTGCGGAGTTCGTTGAACTCTTCAACTACGTTGTTGACATTGACGTTATCAATGCCAGAAGCCTTGATGGTGCTGCCCATCGACTCGACAGTCTCAGCCAGTTCTGCGTTAGACTTGCTGAGATTTTCCATATTCTCCAGCAACTGGCGCGCTACTTCGCGTTCGTTACCTGCGTCATTGTTGATCGCATCCATGCTAAGATCACTCCTCGTCGATAGACGATGTTTGATTTTGTCCGTGCCAAGACTCGGAAATTTCAAGGCACTTTTCTAGTGCATTAGATAATACAGTTGTTTCGTTAGATTCCGCAACCTGTAAATCTGAATTATTTTTCATTTCGAGATTAAATCTGATGTCTTCCATGACAGCGGTTAGCTTGTCAATACGATCAATCAGAGCATCCTGTCGTGTTACTGAAGCCGCAGAAAGCTGGATCAGTGTGGCAACATCGCTTTCCTTCACTTCGGTTTCATCAGGCTCATCACCTGAGATTTGAACCATTGTGCCGGGATCTTCCTGCTTTGTTGCCTCTTTATCAGTCATATCTACGCCTGTAACCATTGCTTTGCCGCTGAAAGACTCATCTGCCAGAACAGGATCTTCGATCTGCTCATGGTTAGAAAGCCTTACTTCTGGGTACAAAGAGTACCACAAAGTGCAAATCACGTTGTCGATTTCACGCCAAGCCTTCTCAGGATCAGTGTCTCTCAGGCACTCTCTACGCTTCAACTCTCTAATAAAGTTCACATCGCCAGACTCAAGCATGCCTGATTTCTTGGCGGATGCCAATACCTGATGCGCGCCCGTATTGGCGGGAATCGATGTGATCGTCCATTCGACAAGAGAATTGTCCCTGTAGATCACTCCATTCTTGCCAAGGCCAAGTTCTTTTCGCTCTGTGTCATCCTTAACTTGAAGAACTTTACCGGGCAGGAACCCAACAGAACCACTGCGCAGGAACCTTGATTTAGCCAGACGGAAGATGGTGTCTGCCGCAGGGTACTGCTCCTTGGTAGCAAACAGTGGCATAAGCCTGAGTGAAGGACCGGAATAACCGCTGTCCCTTCTCATGCGTACTTCTTTATGGATGACGTTGCCAATGGGCGGTGCGTCCCAGTTGTGTCCATAAAGCACAACCGGATTGTTGTCGAATGTGCCGAAGTCCCATGACTGCTCGACAATATCGCCGTGACGGTCAACCCTTTGGTCGGATGCCCACCAAGGAATGACTCGCTCTGCGTAATCATCTTGCCATGGCAAGCCAGATGCCTCTGCCATCTCCTTTAGTTCTTCAACTTCAGGAGCAGATGCACGCGATGACAAGCCTGTTGACTTGGCAACACTTAGCTCGCCACTTGATCTTTCAACAACCTTAGTGTCAGTGTTGTTGCTGCTGTTTACTTCCTCGGCCAGTGAACGCAAGAACGCCTGAACGTCGGTTTGCGTGTCAATGACTTCGGCTGATTTGATTTCATTGAATTTCATTGAACACCTCAAATTACCGGAATCAAAACGCACCTACAATTTACAACTTGATTGCCCGGAGCGCGTGGATCATGGGGGTGCGTCATGACTCCTGCTTTGCCAAGCAATGACATATAGTTTACGCCCTTTGGTTGAGGGCCAAGACTACCTAGCGTGACATGATCTCGCCTGACTCTTTCATCAGATGCTGTTGACCATTCTCTTTCCTCTACTCCCTGCGCTGTGAATATTTCTTCTCGCAGGTTAGACAGGTACGTTCCCGACTCGGTACGCGCCACCTGTAGAGCCTTCGACGATGATCCGCTGACTTTGAAGACGTTTGCGAATCTTTGCCGCATTTCTTGAACCGTTTCACCAGCTTCAATGGATGCGCTGGCCGCACGACGTAGATTGCGTTGTATTGTCCTTGGTGCTGTACCAAGAACCATTTGGCTGTGCTTCTGGAGGTACTCTTGGAGAATATCATCGTCCACTGAAAGAACGGCCAGTCCATTGAAGTCCTCTTCAACTGTAAAGGTAAATGCCGAAACCATTGCGTCTGCCCATATTGGCGACAATGATGTACTCAATGTACCGGCCAACGCCTCAGTCTCAAGAATGATTCCATTGACAAGGGTTTCATCAACTGGATCATCGGCCCCGCGAAGAATTGCATTGATCTTTGAACCCATACGGTTTTCAACGACCTGATCAAACCTGAGCATTTGAGCATTACTGATTTCGTTTATGTATGCTCGCCACTTGGGAATGATCTTTCTTTCAAGCGGGCCTTGTAGCTTTTCTACATACCGCTTGTTGTAGTTTGCTTTCTTCTTTCTACTCATCTCTTTAGAGGTGAGTATTACAGGGGCGTTGCCAGAGGGGTTATTGTTTGCAACAAGTGATTCCTCTACAGGCTCAGTTGCAACCTCTTCCTGTCCGATACCCATGGGGTTTGGACTTTCAGCAATGGTGTCAATAGTTGCAAGCATGGGGTTAGCCATGGCATTGTCATTGTTGCTGTACTCTGGCGGCTCGATACCGACAAATCGGAATGCTGTCTCTGGTGGCATATGGATCTGGAAGTCACACAGCTTCTTTATTGTGTCAACTTTGTCAGATAGCCCCGCCCTGAGTGCCTCGACACCTGAAAGGTCAAACGCTCCGACCAGTGTGTCTGGCTGCTGGAACATGAGAGAACCGTCAATCACATCTTCGTAGTACCGAATCTGTGGCAGGATTGTCTTGTCCCAGAAGTTGCTGTCTTGCCCCAACTGCGTTGAGTAATTGATGTTTTCTGTAATACCAACAATGGTCTTCGGAACTCTTTCCGCTGCGAAGATTTGATCCATGTTGTATTTCAGTGATTCAGAATACTGCATGTCATTGAGTGATAGTCCAGTTGGGACGTACTCAATGCCGCCGGTCAGAATGGCAAGTTCATTCGTGTTGTTCGGACCACGGTGACGCTGCTCCCATCTCTCAAGGAACTCTTGCTCTTCTTCCATTGACCAAGGCTCGGCATTGCCCTTGTCAATGAGAATGCCGCCGGGGTCTGCACCGTTTTCGAGGATCGACCTGTTGTGGGCATGTGCCATCATGTCCAGATTGATCGCTGATGCTGCTGGTGACAAAGGTGCTGCACCACGGAAGATGTCCTGTGGTGAGAAATACTTGAACTGAATAACCTCATTAGGGTTGAGGATGGCGTAGCCGGGAACACCACTAGACCCGATGGATTCATTGCCATCCTTGATCTCGTAACGCCAACCTACAAGACGGCCATTCTGTACAATTGCCCTGAATAGGTCAGGTGACAATGGATAGATTTCACCGGGTACGTCGCCCTTGGCCCTGTTGGGAGTGCGATTACCCTCTTCATCCATCAGCATCCAGAAGCATTCACCCCTCAATGCCATCCACAATTCGGTTGCCATCCATAGCTGATGGCCTGTCATGATTGGGTTTGGCCGATGGAAAACATCGACAAGTGGATGCTCTGGCTGAACCTCTAGCTTCTTTGACTTGAAGCCAAGGAATCTATTGGGGTTGTTTGACCTATCAAGATGCCTCTGTACTGCACGACGCTTCTTGCCATAGTTAAATGTGAAGTTCTGCCCGAACTTCTTCTTCTGCAACTTACGCTCTTCTACAGTCTCTTCAGTCTCTTGATAAATCTGAAACGGAGCCTGAGAAAGATTCACAGCCCTAGCCATTGCTGCTGCGTACACAAACGCATGATTTTCAAACGGCTCCTCCGACCTCAGAAGAGGATCGGTATTGAGTCCATAAAGATGGCTCACAAATGACTTGTAAGTCTGCTTGATTGTGTCAGAAGCAAACCGCTTTTGTCTTGCAGTTCCTTCTTTCAATTCACGGACAGGCAAAGGCAAAGGATTGCCATCGGGGCCAAGTATTGTGGTTTTATCAGCAGCCATTGCTACCCCTTGCCATTCTTTTCAAGATCATTCATCCTCTTATCAAGGCTATTAAGTTGTGACTCAATATCCTTGGCATGGGTCGCGATCTTCCATACAACTACAGTGGTGGTCACCAAACCACCAAGAAACAATCCAAGTGGTAGCAAGGTAGCCTCGTTTATTGAAATGCCGTTTGATGCTTGAGCATTGGCAACCTGTGCAGCAGGGACTACGAGATTATCGAGTCCCAACGCACTAACTCCGAAGCCAGATGCTCCGAAGACCCACAATAAGATTGCCTCTGCTCCAGTCTTGATCATTTGTTCTTGTTCAAGACTTTCATGATGTATGGCCGGAAGTACATGCCAGCAGCAAAGCCAGCACATGCCATAAGGATTGACCACCACAGAGTGCCTACCGTCGATTCAAAACTAGCAAGGATCATCATTTCTTTTTCCTCTTCTTAGCCGTTTCTGGCGTAGGGGCAGCACTGCGCTGCTCTTTCTTGACTTCAATTATCTTACGCACTTGCACATAACTCCATGCAATGGAGATTATGCCAGTGCAGACAATTGCAGGTATGAATATGAAATGGGCATACCGCATAATCGCAAAGTTCAATGTGACTAGCAATACGCCACCGATTATTGGACGCATGCCCATAGAACCTCTGGTCAGCATGAGTGCAATCAAGCCGACAAGTATGCTCAGGCCACCAATCCAACTCAGTATTGACAGGTTGTTTGATGGATCTACAGGGATCGATGGTGCGTGGCCCATGATTGAACTTGGGCTGTAGGACGAAGCATGGTTCATTCCAGTAGAAACGCACCCCGACAAGAAGGGGGTCGCCGCAATTAGAGATGCCGCCAAGAATCGTTTCACTAATGGCCTCGCAGTTCAGTTGGCATTATATCCATAATGCAAAATAACGAAGGGTAAAGTCAGACTCTTTTGAATTTATTTGTAAAGTTGATTGTTGGCCTACGCCTACGGACCTTACGCATCTGCCATGCAATTGCCCATTTCATCACACTATCATCATGAGAACCGCTATCGCCAGCATAGTTGCCGGACGATTGTCGCCTGAATGTCAAACATTCGCCAATGAAATCTGTGTCCCTGATCTTCATGTGGCCTTCGTGGACTGCTTCAGCAAGTTCGTCAAGCATGATTGGCCTTGTCTTGACGTTTGTACTCCAGCCCATACCGGCATGCGGCGCACGGCTAGGGTTGTGGTAGTACAGTTGTGACATTGGTTTTCGCCAGCCAAGCCTGCGGATACGCTGAATCACTGCATATCCGTATTTTTCAACTTCAACGCCAATCAGAGCGTCGTTGTATTCCTTGGCAACCTCTACGGACAGTTCAGCAAGCCTTTCAGGGGTAAACCGGCCATGGATGCCACAAACCTGATTGCCAGTCTCCCTGTCAAGGACACCAAGGCCATTCGGGTCCGAACCCGGCAAGCCCTCTGAGGTGTCAACTCCAATTACATACTGCTTTTTAGGCTGTGGATTCTCCCAAATAGCCTTGTAACCAGTGCCGCCACGGGCTGAAGTCAACGGATGACGAGTGTATTCGTTGCTTGTGCGGTCCAGTAGCGTCATCAGGAAGTCGCTATCAAAGAAGCAATCGCCAGCAGTCAGGAAGCAAGTCTCATCATCTTCTGGGTATTCCTGCCTGAAAAGCACACCCAGACGGCGACTTGCCTTACGTCGCCAACTGATTTGCTCTGCTTTTAGCCCGTATCTGGTAACAAGGTCGGCTTCTTTGTCTGTCAATGTCTCGATAACTTCCTTGATGGCTTCTTCATCTAGGATGTCACGGTTGCGACGATCATCAAACCACCTCAGACATATCGGTGTCCAGTCATTGATTCCCCTCTTGGCATCACGATACAACTGGCAGAACAACTCATTGCCCTTTGGCGTTGTTTCAAGAACGACTTCGCCATTTGACGCAGCTTCTTCCAACGCTGCCAACGCTTCTTGCTGGTTTTCAATCTGTTTGGGACCACGACACCACTGGCTTACCTCAGATCCATGAACCTTCTGCAAGGTAAAACCACGGCCAAAGCCAGTCGATCCGGCAGTACCAATCCTGAATGTGCTGTTCAGGTCGGGGAATTCAAGCCTCTTTGCGTTGCCCGGACCCTTGATCGAAGGCGAAAACGGGTCACGGTTATGCATCAACTGTGCAATCTTGAAGATTTCAGCAGTGCTTTCCGCAGTGTGAGCAACAGTAACAACGTCATTGTTAGATGTTGATGTCGCTTGCTTGTATGAAAGACCTTGCTCAAGTGTTGTGAATCCACCACGGCGATACTTGAGCAGCAGGAAACGCATTGGCTTTCCTTGCATCCTTGTCATACGCTTGATTGCCAAGTAACGCTTCTGAATTGGCGAGACTTCAAAGGGAATCACCTGCGTACCGATAGACTCGCCTTGCGCATTTTTCTGCGTGCGAATCCATAGCCGCTCTCGCGAGTAACGATTGTAAGATTCAATCGGTCGAGAGGCTATTGCAGGATTAAGAGACTTCGCTAGTTCTTTGGCGAACCGTGCGGCAACTGAGTCACCGCTGAGTTGAGTGGCGAGCCTGTCAATCGCTTCCCTATTTCCATCTGTTCCGCTGATCCCGTTACTCCTACAGCATTCTCGATAATAGTTGTGATTTCACCAGCAAACGCAGCGCGACTTTCGATAGGAATGTAGCGAAGCGCAACCTTAGCAATGGTTTGTGCGATGTCATCGACCTTGCGGACATCGATCGTGTGTTTGCTAGGCGCATCAAGGCCCGCGAGCTTTGACCGCCTCTCCATAATTCGTATGATTGCATTGACGGTCCCCAGAGATGCATTCTGGTCTTGTGCGCTTCGCGGGATTGGATCGCCGTTATCGTCCACCTTCTCGCTTCGCGCTTCTGCCAATTGCGACCACATTTCGTTCTGTAGTTCGTCAAGTCTCTGTGATTCTAACGCACGAATCTCAGATGCAGTCTCTAAAGCCTGATCTGCGTACTCTTTCATCACAGTTCTGTAATCACGATATACATTTGTGACGCTAGTGCCTATTTCCTCGGCTATGCGGCGAAAAGATTTTCCCTGCATTCTGAGTTCCATGACCTTGACTCGACGCGCGGCAGCGTTGATCTTAGTCTTGCAACTGCGAATCTTGCCCTCAGATGGCTCTGACTCAAGCCATTCTTGTTTTTCTTTGTCTGTAAACTCTCTGTCACTCATCGGGGCTATTGATCCTTGCACCTAGCCTTGTCAGAACGCATGAAATGTCGGCAGCGGTATCATGAACCGCATCTTCTGACAAATCTGGCAAACACGCATGAAGTAACTCATGAATAACGGTGTCTAGCATGTCTGATTTAGATTGGTTTGTGGCAATGCGTATGCCCTTGCG
>CETC01019918.1_pt1 | contig 14319 bp, 16 predicted proteins | sample 326911 | NCBI WGS metagenome assembly CETC01 (sample SAMEA2622694, study PRJEB7988) | marine metagenome | isolation source: saline water (ENVO:00002010), including | reverse complement strand
TGTACCACCTTCACAAAATGTCTGCAGACATTGAGAATATGAATTTACCTGTGCACATGTTCCAACATACTGACCAAGTATATTATAACAATTTGCATTTGGATCTGCGCCTGGCTCTGGACAACATTGTTCATCTGTTGGATGATATTGACAAACACAATCACTATTACAAAACATATCATTAGGACACATATTAGGATTAATACAACAATCTTCAACTCCTTCATTACCTGTATCCCATCCACAAACACTATTTGGTAAATCACCACAATATGTACCCATTATAGTATAACATGAACCACAATTATTTTCAAATTGAGCAGCTACATTACAATTCCAACCATATTGGCTAGTACAATCAATGGAACTACAAGTACACGAACCATCTCTTGAACCACCACCACCTCTTGGTTTAGATGGTGATACTCTTCTACGTCCACCACCCGATGTGGTTCTTGAGTTTCTTCTTTGTTGTCTTCCCTGATTATAATTTGGCATTTAAATTCTCCTGTTTACAAGAAAAAGTCAGATAACTTGTATCTATTTCTTTTATATCTTTTTCCGTATTTTTCCTGTCCTAATTTGTCAAGAACAGCAGCTGCATCATTTAAATCTTTTAAAGCTTTCATAACCTTTCTATCTTTAGTAGCTCTTTGCAAAGCTCTAAATTGACCTTTTTTCCATAAGGTAAAGAAATCTTTTAAAAAACCTTCAGAAAGAATATTTTTTGTACTCATATATGATTTTTTAGGCTGCATGTCTTCTCCAATTAAATAATATTATACAACTATAAATATCTAATTTTACGAAAATTTGTTGGTCTTAAAACCTTTTTCTTGCACTTGGAGGTGGAACGCCTTGATGTGACATTTGAGTTGAAGCATTATTAGCTTTATCCCTAGCTTTTTTCTCTTGTTCTTTTTCCTTTAAAAGAGCTTCAGAATAAAATCTTCTCAAATAAACAGGCATTGTATATAGGTCAGAGAAAGAAAACCCCTGACCATAATATACTAATGTGAATATTTCTTGATGTAAGTCTTTTCTATAACGTGCTGGAAGGCCAAAAAAAGTTGACGTCCATTGGTATGGACATTTCCCTCCTCTCACCATTTACTTCTACATCTTGAACCATGTTGATATCAGGTGATATTCTGAAAATTTCTTCTCTCAATGCTAATGAATCTCTAGATAACATATTATCAACAGATGCATTTAAAAAAGCAACATCAGAGTTTCCATTTATAGAAATTATTTGATGTTTCAATCTAGTTGTAACCTCTCTAGATGTATTCAATTTTTCGTAAGATTTAAGTTCTTCATTTATAGCTTTTTCATCACGACCATTTAATAATTTAAACACCACTTCTTGTTTAGATGTAGGTAATGTGAATTTAAATTCATTACTAGTGTATTTAACATCTGAAGGTATGTCTTTATAAGGTAAATCAGATAAATCAAATGTATGTTCAAATTTTTCACCATTTTCAGGATCAATCATACCAACAGTGTAATTAGATCCGTATGCTAATATTCTACACCCTATCATTACAGCATTTTTATCACCAACAAATAAATCATCAACTTTAACACCTTCTGTTAAAATAACAGAATTCATTAAATGATCTAAAACAATACCTTTTTTAATAAGATTTTGTGATGTAAGAATATCTTCTTCTTTTGCAGTCATATACTTAATTTCTATTTTACCTTTTTTGAGTGGAGAATCCTTTGGATATAATTTACCACCACTCGGTAAGTCTATAATCTCACTTGGAAATTTAAAGTCAGAATCAGACCTATTTTTATTTTCTTCGGACATATAACCCCCTATATTATGATTTAGATTCAGATACAGATGCTTGTCTGTATGATGTAACTAATTTTTTAATTTCACCGATGGCTTTTCTTGCTCTACCACCTGCAGCTTTTGTACCTTTATTTACAAATTTTTTGTGATTTTCCTGAAAATCTTCAAAACATGCTTCTATTTTTTCATATAATTCATTACTACTTGCCATTTTTATTCTCCTATACTTCGGATGCTCTTCTGAACCATCCTAACCAAAATTTCTCTTGGGTTGGTCTTTTAATTACTATTCTCGCAAATTTTAAAACTCTATAAGCCCTTACTCTATCAGTTTCTACATTCTGTATAGCCTTAATAGTAGCAGGTCCTATTCCACCATCTACTTCTATGTTATGACCTCTAGAAACAGCAGCTTGTTGTAAAACTCTAACTGCACCACCTTGCCCAAAATTAACTACCATATCAAAATAGATATGTTTTAACCTATCAGGTACTTGGTCTGCTTTAGAAGGTTTCCAATACTTTTCATAGTATATTTCTTTTGCACCTTCTTTAGTTAAGTTCTTTATATCAACATCTGGATTAAATTTCTTGGCTATCCCGTATTTGGTTTCTCCACCTGGATCATCGGGATCATTAACATAACCACCTTCATGTTCTAAAACTTGTTCTATTATTTCTTCAAAAGTTGTTTTCATATTATAACCTCTATTTAGAAAGTCTTCCTATATAAATATGAGAAAACATAAAAAAAACCCCAAAAAATTGAGGTTTTTCTTATTGTGGTATGATCGTGTGGTTTAAATTTTATTAGAATTGTAATATTGCGTAATCATATCTTAGTGTTACAGTGATATCTACTGGATCACTTGAAGCAAAATCTAAATCACCAAATTGAACATCTTGACACCAAGCTCCTTTTAATTTCCATTCTTCTACCACATCTCCAACAGGACCTAACACTTGAAAAGTTACATCTTTCTTATAAAAATCAGAATAACCATCTCTACCAGTTACTGATTCGTGAGATAATCTTACCCATTCCATAATTGCTTGAGCAGCTGATGGAACAACTGGATCATATAATGTGATTTGCATCTGTTGCCAAACACCCTTACCTTTAACCCATCTTCTAACGTTCATATGATCTAACTGAACCTCTTCAAATGTAATTTGTGGTCTATTGGCTGTTTTAATTAAGTATGCTGGTATCCCATCTACTTGCATTATATATCTATGTTTGATTTTTGGTTCAAACGGAGTAAACATTATGTCATTAGCATCTATTAATTTTGCCATTCTTTTTCTCCTATTACATTTCTACTACTTTAAATAGTCTACATTGTTCATATATAAATATATAAAATAGTAAAAAAAGCCCACATCTTTGTGGGCTTTTTTATTAATTTATATTACTCTGGAAATGAAGCCCCTGTAGGTAATACTACAAAGTCAAGAACAATAAATTCAGCTGTTCTTGCTGGTTGGACAAATATCTGTCCTCTCAACTCATTTCTATCGATAACATCCGGTGTGTTAACAGTTTCATCAACTACTACTCTGAATGATGTTAATCCACTATTAGATTGAACTGACTCTAAAAATGGATTTACAATATTCAAGAATCTTTGTCTTGTAGCTTCTGTATTTTGTTCAAATACAAGATATCTTGATGATGCAGCTATGAACTTCTTAACTTTGATAAGTAATCTTCTTACATTCACCCTATCAAGAGCAGATGGTTTAGCTTGAAGTGTTTTTTGACCCCAAACAACCACACCCTCACCTGGGAATGTTGCGATTGGATTAACTCTACCTTCATAAAGTTCATCTCTTTCAGAATGAGTTAATCTATCTTTTGCCATAATTACATCAGTTAATCCACCTCTATTCAATCCAGCTGGTGCAAACCAAGGATGAGATATTCTATCAGTAAAAGCTACTACACCAGGAACTACTACTGAAGGCGGCACCCATACATGTTTGTTATTTTCATCATCAAATATTTTAACCCAAGGCCAATAAGTTGATGAGTAATTTGAATCAACAGTATCTACATTACTGATAACATCAGCGTTTGTAGATTGCCAATCACCTGCATCAAAGATATAGAAAGCATCTCCTCTATCTTCAACAGCATCTCTAGCTTTCACATAAATTTCATTATGATTCTTACTATTAATTCCAGGTATTACTACCATATTAATATCAACTTCATCGGCATTTGATACAGTATCAATAGCATCTTTAAATGCAGTTTTGTCTCCAGCCGTACCAGCTGGATCTGCTTTTCCTAATCCGTGATATAGTCCATTACTATTAGGACCTCCAAAGAAGTTAAAGTCAAATCCATCGTGACCACCTTGGAATCCCATAATAAATTTCTTTGTATTTAAAGAACTTTCTAAACCTAATCCAATATCCATTAAATTAAATCTAGAACTTGATACTATATTACCACCTGAATTTGGAACAGCTGATAAATAAGGCAATACATCTTTACCATATCCATTAGTAGCCGTTGAACCACTATCAAAAGCTATTCCGTGATATAGTTTAGAATTATATGTACCATCACTACCTGTTTGATTATTTCTTAATGGTATATCAACCCTAAATGCATTACTGATATGTGAAACACCCACATCAACTGACACTTTGAATGGATAAGCATAACTTCCAAATCCGAATGGTACTAAATTAGGACTAATAGTTCCATCTGTTATTGAAGAAGCTAAATCACCAACTCTAATATATTTAGATTTGTTTTCAAAATCTCCAGTTATTGATACTTTACCATCAGCAAATGATCTAATTTGATCACCAATTCTTCTACCGACATAATTTGGTGAATCTACATCTAAATTACATCCAGCATATGTTTCAAGAGCTTGTGGTCTTTTATCTGTATCATCAAAAGCTCTAACAACTACATCGAATGAACCATAATCTGAACCAGCTACTGAACCAGCTTTTTTAACATTTGAAATTGCCACTTTAACTTCTCTATTAGAATTATCACCATCTGAAATTGTGTAAAATTTAAATAAATCAGTTACATCTGAAGCATTTGATCCAGTTTGTGATTGAACCACTGGAGTATAAGCAGGTTGATATGAAGGATATGATTGTGCAGTCATACTTCCAGTTATACTATTTGATGTACTTGAATGGTCAGCTGAGTTAACAAATATACTTTTAACATAAGCAGGATGTTGTGGACTTGAAGTAGGTCCATTTCCTAATATGTCAACTATATAATTAGAATCAGTACTAACCAATGACATTGTAGGTGAAACATTTCCACCTGGCCATTTTATATTAAAATCATTAAGTGTTGCTCCTCCAACAACTTCACTATAAAGTAATGTATTTGCTTGACCATCAGCTTGAGAAGCGGTTGGATTCAAGTTAAGTAAAAACTGATTATTATCAGCTGTTAATACTACACCTGTACCACCTAAAAATCTATGATCATTTAATCCAGCTCCTTCAACAAGCATATCAGTTAATCCAGGATTACCAGCTACATCATGTCCATCACCTGGAACTGAACCAGTAAAGTATGTAAATGCATATCCATAAGCATCACCCGCAGCTGTGATACCAGCCGGTACCGCTGCTGATTGAGTATGAATCATATTTTCATCACCAGTACCACCATACACAGCACTATTCAAATCACTACTAGCAGCGGATGAACTGACTGATAATACAGTCCAGTTAGCCGCAGCATCTGTTTCATAATATCCAGCTGTCAATCCGTGTACAGAAGAACCAGAATTAATTGCACCTGCTAAATTACTAACAGTACCAAGAGCACCATTAATAACTGTACCAGCAGCATAATAATAAGTTCTACCACTTCCTTGTGTAATACTATTTTCGGTTAACCAATTCTCTACACTTCCTTGATAATCAGTAGCTGAACCTGTTACTGGTTCAAATACATATACTAAACCATCAGATCCTGTCATCTCAATACCAACTCCTAAGAATGGAGCGATATCTCCATCAGCATTAGAAGCTGTTGCTGCGTGACTGAATCCAATAGATGCAGTAGATTGTTGACCATCAACTCCTGTTGTTGTCACACTATTTCCTATTTGAAAAGAATTTTGAGTTGAACCACCAGTTCCAAGTACTCTAACTACAGTACAAGTACCAGCATTCTTTAGATAACTCTTTGCCGTATAAGGTAAGTAAAAATCTGGACTTAAACCACCAAACTTTAATTTAAAATCTGAAAAACTATTAACTACCGTTGGTATAAAAGCAGGTCCTTTTGAACATACTCCTATTAATGCTGCACCAATATCAGATACAGCCGCAGGTAGAAATGACGCATCTACTTCTCTAGTAAATACACCCGGGGATACTATTCTTTCTGCCATAATTTATTCTCCATTAGATGATATTCTCTGAATATCTTTATGTATTTTGTTATTATTCCTGATTGTTACTTTTTTTGACTGGCGTGAACTCCCCAGTTTTTGGATCCAATGAACCTTCTCCATATTTTTTTGTGAGTTCATCTACTAAATCTCTTTCTTTTTTCTGTAGGTCAACAAAACGCTTTTGTGCCTCCTCTTCAACTATACTCAATTCATCAGCCTGTTTTCTCAAATTCATTCTAGCTATTGCTATTTGTCCAAATTGAGATTGAGCTGATAAATATCCATCTTGTAATTCTTTCAATGATGATATTTCATTATCATCAAATTTTATCGCTTCACTCATTTATAAAACCTCCTTAAAGTAACTATATAATTAATCATATATAAATATTAAAAAAAAATTCAAAAATAAGATTTTATTATGATTTTATTCAATATTTTCAGAAAAAGTGACTCTTCCTCTCGTTAAACTCTTCTTAAAATTCATTTGTTTCTTATTAACTATATTAGATGTTGATTCATGTAGTAAATATCCTTGAAGAATTATATCAAAAGTACTTCTAATAATTCTTTCTTGATTAACTTCAAGTTGAGTAGCATCATTTATACCACCTTCGACTTTACATAAAAATCTATAAGATGTATTGTCACCCCAATATCTATTATGTTGATTTAAAAATTGTTCTACTACACTATTCATCTGTTGAACATATTGTGTCCACACTACAAAACTATAAGTTAAATTAACATATTGGGGAGCTCCTGTTATTATTCTTTCTTCTACGGGTTTAATTCCTTGTTGTAAAGAAAATCTTGAATATTGATTTTTAGATGAATATTTAGAAGATCTAACTATCTCTATACTTTTACCCAACAAATCATGTTGCCACATTGGTAAGTTATCATTAAAGTTAACTAAATTTCTTCTTAACATTATTAAAGGTAAAACTAAAGAACCATTTCTATCTCTAATCACTCCCCTTCTTCTAAAATTTGCCCACCTTTCTTCATTACCATACATTACAGGAACATCTCTAAGTTCACCAGCTTCACTAATTTGAATATTCATTACTTTATTTACATGAGATAATAAAGATTTATCCAAGTCCATCAAAGCCATTTCATAATTATCAGAATAATTTGAACCTGGAATTACAGTTTGTTCTCTATTACTACTACTTGAAGTTGTACTTCTAGTAGAAACTTGTTGAGCTCTATTAACTCTCTCAATAGGCATAGGAAATGGATTTGTAATTGGTTTAACGGCCATTTTGTTTTCTCAATCTTCTTAATTTATCAACTTTAGTTTCAACTTTACCTTTAACTTCTTCAGAAGTAACTTTTGATAACTCTGCTTTATTTATATAAATTTCTTTTTTAAAATCAACTTCAACTGGATTTAATTTATTAGTAACATCTAAATTCTCACCATACATACTTCTTTGATTTAAATTTTTTCCTAAATTATCAAATTTATTAGAAATCATATCCATTAATTTGTTTACATCTAAAGTTCCATTATTAACACTACTTTCAACATAAACTCTTTTAGGATTATTATTAGATTTTTTAACTTTACTCTTTTGATCAAGTTGAAAAAATCTTTGTCCTACTTTTAATTTCTTAACTGACATTATCTTGCCCTTTCTTCAATGTTAACATTTGATAATCTTGTTCTATGAGCAGTCATCTTAACTTGGAAATTAAATTCTGGATGACCAGCTACTAATTGAGGTTCTGTAACTGCATCTACTTCCCACCAGAAATTATTCCAATCAAGTATATCACCAGTTTCTGGATAAAAATCAGTATCTTCTAATGAACTTCTCAAAAAATAAGCTTCCATGTCAGCATTTATATCTGTCCCAAATTCTGCCATATCATTAACTGGTTCATTAAATAAAATAAGACAATTGACTCTAAATCCTTTTTCAAAATATTTAATTCCATCTTCAGCCTCACCATATATATTTGCATTACTTTCATCAAGTGAAACTTTATAAATGTCTATATTTTGACCAACTATTTCATCAATCAATTCTTCATTCATTGAATTGAATAAATCAATTTCTTTTCGTGGTACAAAAAATGGTTTATTTGCCATGATATATTACCCCATGTAAATAGTTAAAGGTGTTTTACTTAATACTTCTTGTTGAGCATCTGCCTGTTCTTGTTCAGCAGTAGCTCTAGCCTCCACCGACATAGACTCTAAGAACTCTTTTAACTCTTCCAATAATAATGCCTTTTCTTCTCGACCTTCCGCTTTTAAAGCATCTCCATCAAGAGCCACTTCCCCATTAGGTAATGGCATTGATGCATATTTACTTCTAATTATACCAAGTAATTCCTTTGATAATGCTAAACAAAATTTTCTAATCCATTGTCTACCAGATGCATTTATATCCTCATAAGTTATAAACTTGTATGGAACATTACTCGGATCAGTAACTTTATTTTCTGAAAAATCTCTATCAGCTGATAAATCATCTTTAATATAATAACTAAAATGTATCTTGTTACCTGCATCATCTCCGTCAGGTCTAGGAAATATTCTAACTTTATTATCCTGTAAATGGAATGAATAATTTGATCTTCTTATATAATCACTCGTTTCTATTGCTGCAGCTCTCATTACATCATAATAAATTGGTCTCATAACAAAAGTAGTTGAAGGAGCATAAGATGCAAATCCAAATTGATCTAACATCATTCTTTGATCAAAAGTACCTATAAATGGATCCCAAAATCTTGACACCGCAGATCTAGGTCCGTGAAATACTCTCTGAACTTCTATTCTTTTACCAGTTAAGTCTGTACCTGCTACAGATGCACTAAATGCTTCTTGTAAATCATATTCTTGTTGGTTTTCTTTTAATGCAATTGAAGCACTATAAGTAGTAACACTACCACCAACATTAACTGCCTGACCATATTGTTCTGATAATACATAAGCAGTTCCTAAATGAGGATGAACTGGTTGTTTTCTTCCTGTTCCCATAATTGCAGATGAACCAGTACCTGCACTTGATGGGTCTGTTTCATATTGAGAACCACTAATTACATCTTTAGAGGAATATTGATTCCACATCCAATTCTTTATATTGTAATTATTTATATGTTGTGAGTATTCTGATACAGATTCTTCAAACATAGCATATATTGAAGCCGAATTAAATTCAAGTTGCATAACTGGATGCCCAAGTCTTCTTGCAGTCCATTTACATACATCAACACTTTCTGAACAAAATGAATTATCATCATTATAAGTTCCATATGGAGTATTTAAAGACGCACTTGTTTCAGCTTCTTGTGCACAAGCCCATTCATTTTCATCTAAAGTTGGATCAGCATAAACATATTGAAATTTATCAGACATTATTTCCTATTCCTTTTACCTTGATTAAAATTATGACTTCCATTATTGACTGATCCACCTTTTCTATATGGATTTGCACCATATTCTTCTGTATTATACATTAGATTTAATTGTTGTCTCCATGGATTACCACCCTCCATAGTATTATTGTGAGTTTTACCACACATCCATCTTCCATTTGGCATTTGATGTTCCATTCCATCTGGACAATTTCTATTTCTTCTTGTTTGATAATGACTTGGCATATTAATTCTCCTGTTAATGGTTCTACCTATAAATAAATATCAATTATAAAAGAAAAACCCCTCAAAAAAGAGGGGTTTTTACTTTATTCTATTGCTTATTAATTAAATAATTAATTAAACAGTTTCTAATCCGTGAACAAAGATTTTACCATAGAATTCTGGTCTAACCATTTTCTTAGCATATCTTGTCATTACACCTTTTCTTGGTGTGAAGTTAGTTGGATCATAAACTAGAGGTGTCATAATCAATGGAATATATGGAGCATATACCGCACCAGTTTCAAGGAAGTTACTTCCTCTGAATCCGATAAGGATTGTATTTTCAGTCATATAAGGATTCTTATAAACTGTCCATCTGCTCTTCAATGCACCGATTGAACTTACACCCATAGCAAATTGGTCTTTAGTACCATCTGTATCTGGAGCATATCCAGGTATAGATTCTATTAAAGTAGCCACTGTTGGTGAACAAACCAAGAAGTTAGCACCACCTCTTAAAGTCAATTGATGTATCTTGTTAGATACTTTTTGAATCTTTTGACCAAGAGTTTGATACCAAGTGTTCTTTTGGTAAGCTAACGCATTAGTAGCTTGTAGATTTGCACTAAAGTTACTTGCTGATGAATCCCATTCATAGCCGACTCTAGCTGACCAATAGTCAGTAGTAACTGCATCTGAAATTAACATATCAATAATCTCTAAATCAATTTCCATTGAAATATATTCAGATAACATTGAAGTTAATTCAGCTTCAGCGTCTACACTATGGTAAGCGTTTAAGTCTTGAGCTAATTCAGGAGTCCATACAGCTTTCAATTTACGAGTTTTAGCAACAATTGTTGAACTCTTAAGATCTAAGTTAACTTCAGGAATGTTAACATCAGTTTCTGGAGGACCAGAACCAGCGTCAGCCTCAAAGTCACCTCTATTAGAGTCAATTGGTTGTTCTAGATATTCTAGAGTCCAAGCTGTTTCACCTTCTTCTAATGTAGCTGAATCTGTTGACTCTACAATAAAGCTAACAATACCATCTGAACCAGAAGTTGTAAATTGTGGGTATGAACCTGAAACAACAGTACCAGCAACATCATCACCTGGATCTCTAAGTTTCCAAGCTCTTACTGCTTGTTGATCAGCTCTTACTGTTGCAACAGCTGCATCATTTACTATTTTGTACAATTTACCAGCTTTTGATTTGGATAGTTCAGTATCATAATTCAAGTCTGAAAGTGAAGCATCTGTAATTGTTACATTACCGAAACTTACTGATCTACTTGGTTGCGTGTAAGCATATTGACCTGCACCATAAAAACCACCATCTGGGAAAGTACCTGTATTTTCTGTTGGGTTATTTCCACCTGCTGTTAGTGGTGAAAATGGACCTGTTTTACCATAAACAGAATCGCCAGTACCTTTTCCAGGTGATCCACCTTTTTGTGTTCCATATTTAAAATCTAAATAGAAAACAAGACCAGAAGGCAAGTTCATTGGTTGTACCGAAACAAAATCTTGAGCTGCGATTTCAGCAAAGATTCTTCTTACTAATGGAAGAGCAACACCTGCCCATTCTTCATTATTTCCACCAGTACCAGTTTTAGAAGCTTCATCAATCAGCTGTTTTGCTTGGTTTTCCAATATTGTCGCCATTCCGCTTTTATCATAATCACTAGATAAACCTTCAAGAAGACCCGTTTTATCCCATTTATCAACAAGACCTTTAGTTTCCTCTTTTAGTTTTCTCTGATGATTTGTATTTAATAAAGCATCATTTATATAAGACATTATTTTTCTCCTAATAATTTAATTTATCCGTTAAGTAATCCAGCAAGTTTCTTAAATCTATTAGCAACTGCATCTTCTTCAGTAATCACCTTCTGTGAAGGTTTTGTTGATTTAACTGGTTTAGATGAAGCGCCGGCAGATTCTTGAATGTTAGACTTACTAGCCACTTTTGAATTACCGTTAAAACTTTCTGCAAGAGTTGTGTAAACAAGTTTGATTTCTCTAACTGTTTGCGCTCTATCAAAAGTTTCTACAACTTTCATTTTTTGTCCGTTATCTAAAACGAACTCTTTAAACAATTTGTTTGTAAACAATAATTTAGCGTTAAGTATATTAACTTCATGAAGTCTGTCTTTTAAGAATACTACTGCTTCTTTGTACTCTTTAAGTTCTTTATTCATTCTGTCATAATTTTCACTAAATCTTTTCTTTACAACCCCGTGCTCTGAATCTTCAGTGTCAGAAGTAAAGTATTCAGAATTATGATTATCACCTTTACCTATACCAGATGATTTAAGTTCTTCATCAACTTCATCTTTATCATCATCATCTAGGTCAATTTCTACCATATCATCTTTATCTTCTTTACCTTCATTTTTCAAAGATCCAAGTGAAGGTTCATCGATGTTTCTTTTCTTAGCGCCAGTTGGATCAAATCCAAGTTGTGTTGAATCTTCATCAACAGAACCTGCACCCTCATCAACTTCGTCTTTATCTTCATCATCTTTGTCTTCACCTTCAGCGAACTTTTCTTTTTTATGAACTTCAGCCGGAGCTCCACTTTCGCCCTGAACCCAATTGTTATGTTGTTCATTGCCATCATATGGATTATCTGACTCTTCAAGATCTTCATCTTCAGATAGTTCTGATTCAAGTTCTTTGATAACAGCTTCTAAATCAAGATTATCTAGATCTTCTTCTTCATAAACAGGTGCTTCTGCGTTGAATTCATCTTCAGCTACAACTGGTGCATATTTTACACCGTTGATTTCAATCACGCCTTCTTCTTCAACTTCTTCTTCACCTTCTTCACCGCCAGCAAAGGCATCTTCTTCACCACCTTCATCACCAATGTCAATAGGAACTTCTTCAGCAGGTACTTCACCACCACCTTCTTCGTCACCGAATTCAGCTTCAGCAGAATCATCATCTCTATAAGATTTTAGTTCAGGTACAGGAATTTCTTCTTCACCAGGAAGTTCTTCTTCCGCACCAAACTCTTCTTCTTCTTCGTCACCTACTTCTTTAAGTTTCGCTGATAACATTGATTGAATACGAGGTTTAAAAGCTTCTTCTAATGCAATCTTTGCATTTTCCAAAGCGGTTTCTCTAACAGCTTTTGCGTCTGCAATAGCTTCTTTTAGTATGTCATTACTCATTTCAATTCTCCAGTATATTTTTTTATTTTTGGATTTATAGTTATTAGGAACTATAATAAGAATTACTATAGTTTAGACACCATATAAGGAATAGTGTATTGATTTCATTAATAAATAGCGTTTTTATTAAAAATTATTAAGAATTATTTAAAAAAAAGGGGAATAAATTAATATTCCCCTTTAGTTTTTTAGTACTTATTGATTTATACTAGACTAACATTCACTATCATAGTGTGAACAGTGTGCTGATGCTGAAAAATATGTATCAGTTCCGTCTAATGCAAATACATCTGCATACATTCCTACTCCATCAGAGACTATATCAACTCTCTCTCCACTAGTAGCTTTATCACTTCCACTACTAACAAAGTGAAGATGACTTAAATCAGCTGCTCCAACTGCATTTGAATACTTACCATCAGTTGTAACTCCAGCTGCTCCATCCTGTAAAGCGATAGCTCCACCTTTGTATAATTCACTTCCATAAGTTGAAATGGTAACACCTTTATCCAATGTACCACCATCAGCTTCAGTTACAAAGATTGAACAATTCCATCCAGGATTAGCTACTGCTGAAGGTAATGCAATTGTAGTATGTTCTGTTGGATTAACAAAAAATACTTTACCAGAATCTTCAGCCGATAAAGAAGATGAAGCCGTTAAATTAACTACCTCTCTCCTATATCCAGATAATGTAGAGTCTATTTGTACATTACTATCAAAGTACTGTTTTCCACCTCTTTTTTGGTGGTCGTTACTTCTTGCACTCATATTATTTCTCCTCTATTTATCATTATCCTGCTGCTGTATGGAATTTAGTATCCGTTGCGTCTACTACTATACCAGTAACATACATGGCAGCACCATCTGATATTATTTCTATTGATTCACCACTTGTTGAATTTGTACTAACATTGATAAAGTCATCAGCTGCACCATCACCAAGATCACCAGCATCACCATCATTAGCAATGAAAAGACCGTGAAAAAATTCACCAGCAAATGCACCAATGTTTACTTTTTGATCTAGTGTACCACCGTCGCCTTCAGTTACTATAATTTTACAATGCCAACCTGGATTCGCTACTGCTGAAGGTAATTGAATTAATGTTGTTCCAGCTGGATTAACAAAAACTATTTTACCTGAATCTTCGGCTGTTAAGTCAGTGTTAGCTGTTACAGTTACAACTTCTCTTCTAAATCCCTGAAGAGTGGCATCAACTTGTACATCACTATCAAAATATTGCTTACCACCTACTTTTTGGTGGTCTGTACTTCTTACACCCATTTTATTTCTCCTAATTTAATTTAAGTCCTACTCAAATTAGTT
>CETC01006835.1_pt1 | contig 14457 bp, 13 predicted proteins | sample 326911 | NCBI WGS metagenome assembly CETC01 (sample SAMEA2622694, study PRJEB7988) | marine metagenome | isolation source: saline water (ENVO:00002010), including | reverse complement strand
GTTATAGATAAGCTATTTGCAGTAGCAGATACCCTAAATGACACTAATCCTCATAAGGATGCAATAGCCTCAGCCAAGCTAATAATAGAGCGAATTATACCTAGTCTCAAAGCAACAGAGATGAAGGTGGATACAGACAACGATAAGGGGTTCGTGTTACTACCTACTCCAGAAGAGGACGATGAGTAGAGGAGAGCAGATAAACAATCCGTCAACCCTCCTCGGTAATAAAGGATAGCTGTGTACAATATGTACCAGATAGCAAGTGCTGATCCTGATTCCGAGTTTCTCGTCAGTGGAAGCAACGTATCATCTATATATCTCTCACGAGTGATATTTTAAATGGAATACCTTTCTCTTCTCAAATGGTTTAACTTGATCTGTTCTGGGGCTTGTTTGTTGAATTATATGATGTCTAATAATTTTTTGATAGTTTGTATAGGTGCTTTAAACCTGACAGTTTTTTTAGCGATCAAGGAGTATATGGATACTTTTGATCCAGAAAATTAATTTATGAATGAGATACTACAACGCACGATGGATAACTACAATAAGGGCACAAAATGAAGGTTTTATGGAAGCCTCATAAGGGTCAGCAGACTAAGTCTCTATCTCAGCCAGATTCGGTGTTTGAGATAGCTTTTGGAGGTTCTAGGGGTGGTGGCAAGACTGCTGCTGGAATTGCTTGGCTTTTAAAGGGTACAGAAGATCCTGGTTTTACTGGTCTTGTTATACGTAGGAATCACTCTGATTTAAGGCAGTGGATAGATCAGGCACGTCAGATTTATGTACACGCTAAGGTTACAGGTAAGCCTACTATTTTTGAGTTTCCTTCTGGTGCTAAGATATACACTGGTCACTTAAAGGATGCTGATGCGTTTACTCAGTTCCAGGGTTGGAATATTACAAGGCTTCTAATCGAGGAGTTAGGGCAAATTCCAAGAGAAGAAGATTATATCAAGCTTTTATCTTCCGTGCGTTCAACTTGTGGTATTACTCCTCAAGTGTTTTGCACGATGAATCCAGGAAACGTGGGTCATCAGTGGATTAAACGTAGATGGCAGATAGGTAAGGAAGAAGCAAATAAAGCCTTTAGAGACCCTATTTCTAAGCGTAAACGTATATATATACCAGCTACCATTGATGATAACCCAGCATTGAAAGATGCAGATCCAGCTTATGTTGAATATTTGAATTCTCTGCCAGAGCCTTTACGTAGTATGTGGAGATATGGTGACTGGGATGTATTCGCAGGTGCATATTTTTCTGAGTTCAATCCTGCGTATCACGTTATGGATAGAAAAGAGGCTGAGAAAATTGGTTTTGGGGATGAAAATAATAATAGATATATAGGTATAGACTGGGGATATAGTGCTCCACACTGTGCAATTTTTTTAGAATGTACATCTCAGGGTCGTGTTTTTGTTTTTGATGAATTATATGGGAAAGAGCGACATCCAATGGAGGTAGGGGAACTCATCTGGAGGAAGTGTCAAGGTCAAAATATTACTATGAGTTTAGGAGATCCTAGTATGTGGATAAGAAACCCTTTATCTTTCAGGAAAGAGGAGACTCAGATGTATAGTGATGCTTCTATAGCTCACGCACTTATGGGTGATGTTGCACAGCCTTTTATTCCTAATCTCGTTCCAGCTAATAACAATAGGGTTAACGGCTGGCGTAATATGGCACAGCTTATGAGTGTTAAAGAAGATACACCACCTAATTTTATTATTATTAAGGGTTGTGCTCCTAATCTACAAAGGACTATTCCTGAGATGATTATAGATGAGAAGAAGCCAGAAGATTTAGATACAACACTGGAAGATCACGCAGTAGATGCGTGTAGATATGCCTTAACACATATCCAAGCTCCAGATGTAGTTAAAATGACAGATAATAAAGAGCAGATGAAATATGAAGCTCTTATTAATCCAGTACAGGAAGGATTTAGATATGAATGGAAAGATTAATATAGGAGAGATCAGTGGCTACTAAAGATTATCCAAGCGTAGATATGGACCAGTATACTAGTGATGAGCAGTCCAGAATTAAACGCTTAGAGAGAATGCTTGAGTCTGCAAGGGCTTCTAAAAAGCATTTAATCAATAGATGGCGTAGGAATGAGGAATTAGTTAGAGGTGAACTTCTAAAACCATTCAATCTACCAAAATATAAAACTAGAATAGAGCCTAATATTATTCACAGTGTAGTAGAGGCTATGTACGCAATACTAACAGATAGATTCCCTCAGGTAGATATTATGCCTAAAAAGGAAGAACAGATAGTTAAAGCATATGAGGCTCAAGAAGTTGTGAATCATTTATTGAGTCAAAAGAAAGCTAGACGTGCGATTGCAAATATGAAACGTGATGGTCTTATATATGGAAATGGATTCTTAAAGGTTTGTATTATCGATGGAGAGATAGAGCTTATTGTTCCAGATCCTTTTACTGTCTATGTAGATCCTTTAGCTACATCTCTAGATAAAGCACAGTGTGTTATTTTTGCGACACCTACCTATGTAGAAGATATAAAAGATAAATATGGAAAGATCGTACCTCAAGAGGGTGCGTTAGATGAGAATCGTAGCTTTATCAAAGGAGATGATAAATACGCTACAGACAAGGTTAATCTGGCTGATATTGACAGTCAAAGCTCACAAGATACAACCACATCGTCAGATTATAAAGGTGGTCAGGCTTTATTAAAAGAAGCATTCTTTTATGAAAAGGGTAAGCTGATGCTTGCCACTTGGGCTGGTACTTCACTCCTCCAGTATACAGATAGCCCATACGATTTCATTCCACTGGTCACCTTTAATAATTATGGAACAGCACATTCTATATGGGGAAGTGGAGAGCCTGAAAAGATTGAGTCCTTAGCAGTAGGTTCAAGTATAGCTTTAAGTCAAGGAATGGATAACCTTATGTTACAGGGGAATCCTGTGATTGTTATGTCTAAATCTTTATCAAAAATTCCTGGAAATAGAATGACAGATAAGCCAGGTCATATTGTTTATACAAATGGTCCACACGAACGAGTGGATCGGTTACCTGCTGGAAATATTTCTGCCTCTACGCTACCGATGGCTGAGAGTATGATTAAGCTAGCTGATACAGTATCTGGCGTGCACGAGGTGTCAAGAGGAATTATTAGTGGATCTGTGACAGCATCTCGTGCAATCTCTCAGTTGCAAGAAGCTTCTCAGGCAGTTATTCGTTCTAAGGAAAGGGAAATAGGAACTGATGCTGTTGTAGACCTTTATAAGATGGTTTTAAATCTTATTGTTAAAAACTACTCTAAATCAATTGATATTAGAAAGCATAGAGAAGATGGTCAGGGATATGAATTTAAAAAGATACAGCCTTATAACCTTGATGCAGATATGGACTTTAAATATGTTCCAGGAAGTTCTCTACCAGAGAGTCGTGCTTCAAGATTTGATGAGGCAGTAGACTTATTACAGCTTGGTTTATTAGATCAAGAAACATTCTGGAGATGGACTCAGAAAGACGTAACAAAAGATATGTTAAATAAAATAGCAGAAGCTAGGGCACAGAGAGAGCAACAAATGCAAGCTGAGATGGAGACTATATCTAACTCTACAGATGAGAATGAGATTATGGAATCCTTACTTAGATATCGTGATATATCTGGTGCTGGTGCTCAAGAAGAACCAGAGGAGACTACTAGTGCGAAATAAGCCTATAGTGACTCTCGCTGACTGGTGTAGAAAGAATAAATATCCTGGTGTAACAAAGGAGTGCGTTATGAGTGCTTTCCAGTCAGATGATCCAAAAATCCAGGCGATGGCAAAAAAAGAAAAACTGAAAGGAGTCATAGACAATGTCAAAGAAGAAAAAATCAGGTAAAGGGAAGACAAAAGGGAAGAAATATGGCAAGTTTAAAAATATGTTAAACAAGGTTTCTGGTCGCCCTGCAAGTGCTGAATATATGAAATATAAAGACCTCAGTAAATCTGATGTACACGAAGGTGATGCAACGTATAGGGGAGTTACTAAAACTGATTCATCAGGTACAAATATTACTCAGTATCGTACGAATGTTTTAAGAGGTCACAGTAAAAATTACTTCAGATTCCAAGGGGACTTATACAAAATAACTCCCAGTGGATATGAGCAAATAACAATTTAACAATAACCCAAGACCAACCGAAGGAGTCTTACAATGGAAAAAAACTATGATCAAGTAGAAGTGCCTCAAGAAGAGGTGGAGGGCTTGAACAGCTTTTTCGACTTAGAAAAAGAAGAGACCACAGAGTCTCAAAATGAAGATGCTGCACAGACAGCACAAGAACCAACAGAAACTGAAGCTCCAAAAGAAGAAGGAGAAACAGAGGTTGAAGTTGAGGATAGCTTTGATGGCTTAGAAATAGATGGAGAAAAGTTTGATAGAGATGCAATTCTCGCTTGGCGTGAAGATGCTGAAAATAAAGCAAACTGGCAGAAGTCTAATACTGAAAAAGCACAACAGCTATCCAAGTGGAATAAGTTGGCAGAAAAGATCGATGGAGACGAATCGTTTCGTGATCATTTAAAGGATTTCTTTTTTGACGATCCAGAAGCTGTAAAGGCTTTAGGTCTCGATGGTCAGATGACTATGGAGGAAATGGAACAAAAAGAGGAAATTCCTCAGCTTACCCCTGAGATAGAGAACAGATTAAAAGCTCTTGAAGAGGTGGAGGCAGAAAGATTACAGGAGCATCGTATCGATCAGCTTGACAAAACGCTAACCAGCCTAGAGAAGGAGCATCCTGAAATATTGGATAATCCTGACAGGGTGGGTGAATTCTTAGACTTTGCAGATAAAAATGCAAAAAGATTCGCCACAAATGGTGTACCTGATTTGAATGTAGCATTTAAAGAATGGTCATTTAGCCATATGCAAGACCAACTTAAACACTATAAAAAACTAGAAAACAATGGTAAGCGAAATGAGGGTAAGGTTATAAACACTTCAGAGGTTGGAGCTAGAGAGGTTAAAGGACCTAAAAAGACACCATCCTGGAATGATATGACTATGGATAACCCTGATGTCGCTAAATACTTTAAAGACAACTAATAAAAGAAAAGGAGCTATAAAATGGCTTTATCAAATTCAATTAGTGCTGTCACTAAAGAACATTTTCTACCGATATTGGTTGACAACATCTTCAATTCTAACGCTTTGTGTTTGAAATTATTAAAAAATGCCGAGAAGGTTGATGGTGGTGTTAAGATCAATGTACCTGTTGAGTATGCTCAAAATGGTAACTCAGGCTGGATCACTCCAGGAACAGGTCAAGTTGGTCACAATGGTACTACTGGTTCTAATTTAGGACAGGCTATAACAGACACCTTTCAGAAGGCAACTTATGATTGGGCAACAGCGTACAACTCGGTTGTTATATCTTCAGACGAAGCTCATATCAACCAGGGTGCAAACGCAGTACTTTCCATCTTGAAAGCTAAAATGAAAAATGCTGAGAAAACTATCAAAGACCTTTTTGGTACTGGTATGTTTGCAGGCACACAAGCAGATGATGGATTGGTGACTTTAAATGGTGCTGGCACACTTGCATCAGGTAATTACCTTACTTTTGATAACGGTGTTGGTATTATCGAAGATCTTGGTACAGATGAGGCAGTATATCACGCACCTGGAAACGTGGATAACGCTATAGTAGGTTATAGACGTTCACTGGGTGGTATCAATTCTGACACAGCAACTTGGTGGAATGCCAAGCTTGGTCACTTTGGATTGTCTGGTGGTAGTGTAGATTTAGGTGACCTAACGGATGCTGCTGACGATATGACCTTTACAAACTTCACACATACGGATGGAGGCGTGGCAAAAGGTGTAAAAGCTATGACTAGAATGTATGGTGCTTGCAGTGTCGATTCAGATCAGCCAGATCTTATCGTTACAACTCAAACAATTTATGATGCTTACGAGTCATCTCTACAAGCTAATAAGCGTTTTGAGTCTAATACAGAGCTTGCTGATGCTGGATTTCAAACTCTAGCATTTAAAGGTGCTTCTGTAGTAGTTGACAGTCACTGTCCAGCAGGTCAGATGTATTTCTTAAATACAAAATACCTTGGATTTAAAGTTCACTCAAAAAGATTCTTCAGTATGGAAGATTTCAAAAGCTTAGAAGCTATGGATTCTATCCAGGCTCGAATCTTTTGGATGGGTCAACTTTGTTGTAGCAATCCTTCACGTCAAGGCGTGTTGGTTGGTGGTCCAACTGGATATTAATCCTAAGTTCTTGATGGAGGGTTGTGAGTTAACGGTGTGTTCTCCTCTCAGCCCTCCTGATGGAGGAAAGCAATAAATGCAATATACCTATTATTATAATACTGGTGCAGGTGGTATGGATAACCCTGGTGATGTTGAGATCCGAAATGTAGTTATTGGATTCAACAGGGGTGCATTTACTATTGTGACAGAATTTGATATACGTGGTAAGGATTGGGATGTGACGAACTCTGATTACGTAGAAGCAAAACTAGTATTCGGTGATTCTGTAAAGGCTACCGAAACTATAGATATAACAGACACTTGGCAACGAAGATCTGTTACTTGGAATACAGTAGTTGACTGTGAAGATGGAACTACTTTAGATATGAAAGATTATGAAGAGCAATCAATTGTTCTAAGGATAGAGGATGAGAATAATACAACTACAGACTACACACATACCGTAGATATAAATTTAGATCCACAAGAGAGATATTACACTTTACTATCACCACCACCTGTAGGTGAGACTCAGACACCAAATGTAGAGTGGAGAATAACAGATATGCCTTGTGAACAAAATATTAAACCAGTTTTGTATTCAGGTCCAAATATGGAGACTCAACAGCAGTTTTTTACTGCCACTTATAAAAACGTACCAGATGGTTTTACTACCTCTGGAACTTTTAGTCTACTCTCTGGTCTCTGCATATTAAATGGTCAAAAGTTTAAAGAATCCAGCCTTGTACTTGGATCAATAACAGCAAGTGGAGCAGTATGGAAAGATATAGACACAATCTATATGCAGGCAAATGGATTTCAAGAGGGTGATAATCATTTTAAACTAGAATTAAACAGCACAGCGATATAAAGGAATAGTAAATGGCTTTAAAAGATAAAACAATTTCAGTAGGTGTAGAAGATATATTAAACGTAGACGGTGGTTTAGCTGTATCGGTTAAAAGAGTATTTGACGGTCACGCAACAGGCAGTCCTTTATACCTTAGTACAGCTAGGATTGGTATTGGGTCTTCAACTCTCTCATCTGGCTCTCATACTCTATCTATAAAATCTCCTGCGACAGGAACACCAGCTATAGCTATGCAAGATACTACAGATACAACACGAGCCGTTCTAGGTTCTTATTTTGCTGATAATCCAGGCTTGGTGATGTTTGATACAGATGGGTCAACTGTTAAAATTAAACTAGAGGGTGGATCTAATAGTTTCACTATGAATAGATGGGGCTGTGAAACTGATAATCCTGCTGCTGCACTAGGTGTGGGTGCTGGAGCAAATACTCTAGTTACAGATGGTACAATAACTTCTTCTGATAAAGGTATCAACCTTTCTATGAATGAAGCATCTAAGTATGCGATGGGTATATATAACGCCAATGTTGGTGGTAGTGGTTTATTGATTAAAGCTGGAGATACAGCTAGTGAGTATGTCTTGAGAGTTATGGATTATGATGGTGCTGCTGAACTTTTCTCAGTTAAAGGTGATGGATCAATCAATTTAGGAACTGACACTGGTATAACTGGTACGTGGAATGATGTTGTTGAAATATCAAGTCTATATACATTGGACTTACAGGGTAGTGGAACTTCTACTTCTGGAAATGGAGGACTTGTAGGTCCAGCTCTTGAATTTAAATATCCAGGAATTCTTGCTGGCAACTCTTCTAGTGCAGGTAGAATAGCAGGAGTAGAGGGTACTGGTCTGCCTATAGGTGGAGACTTGGTATTTGAGACGAATGATATGACTGGTAGTGTAGGATTTATAGAAAGATTGCGAATGACACAGGAAGGTCCTGTTCAGTTTCCTGTTAGAAATGGAGATGTAAAACGTGGTACTATGTTCTATCATAAAAAAACTGATACCGATGTAACTACAGATGGGTTTTTAGGTGGAATAGGTTTTGATTCAGACTCTGGCTCTAGTACTGTTACTGAAGAAGTGGGAAAAGCTAGTGCTTATATATCTGCCCACGCATCAGAGACTCATTCGAGTACTGAGAAAGGTGGATATCTAAAATTTGGTGTGAAAAATGATGCTATGGATGATGGTGATAGTGCTGTAGAATGCTTTAGTATTCGTGGAAGTCAGACATCTGCTTATAAGCCTTCTGTGCTATTCAAAGAGGGTTCAAATTTAGTTATGTCATCAACAGATTGGAGTTCAGGGTATGACGAACAAACTGGTGAGACTGGTACTGATTATAAAGACTATAATTATCTTATAGAAATGGGAAATAGCAAAAAAAATCGATTTATACGTTGGGGTGGAGTTAATAACGCTTTGGCTGAAGAAACAACTGGCACACATCCTTTTATTATAGGAACTCAAAATAGAGGTACTATTGACTACGCGAAATTTACAATAGGGGGCAACTTGCAATTTGATGCAGTATCTGATTTTGGTGGTAGCTGGGAAACTACTCACGGTGGTGATACTAGCTTTGATGTTGCTGCTGGGATAATTTATATGCATATGGATCAAAAAAATGGTATATATATTGGGCATCAAGCTGGCGAAGATGTAACTGCAAATCAAGAAGTTAATCTTGAAACTGGTGCGATATTGAGAATATATGATGACGATATAACTACCTGGGCTACTAAAGAGCCAAAAGTCTCTCCAGTTACTGACGATGAAGTTAAATTAGGTGATGCGAGTCATCGGTACGACGTTGTATATTCTGCTGGCAGTGTACTTACATCAGATCAAAGGCTTAAAGAGAATATACAAGATTTAGGCAATGTACTAGATAAAATCAACAGTTTAAAGCCTAAAACTTTTGACTGGAAGAAACACGGTCCAAAGGATCAAGTATTAAAAGATTATAAAGGTTCTAAGATTGGATTTTTAGCTCAAGAAGTAGAAGAGGTTATTCCAGAATGGGTGCATAAAGATAAGGGTGATATGTACGGTGAAAATGGAGAGCTTTTAATATCAAAAAGTGACAGTTCTATATATGGATTAAAGTCAGGAGGACCTGAGGTGCTTGCATATCTAATAAAAGCTATACAGGAGCTCTCAGCAAAAGTAACAGCGTTAGAGAATAAATAACCAAGGAGAAAAATGAAACAAGTAAAAGAAGACACACCTAAAGAAGTAAAGCCTCAACTTATAACTGAGGACACAATAAAAGAAAATATTGTAGACTTAACTAAACAGCTACAAGAAGCTCAGGCTAGGGTCTTGATGTTGCAAGGAGCAATACAGATCAGTGAAGCTATGATTGAGCCTAAGGCTGAAACTAACGGAGTTAAAAAATGACAGGAACAGAGCTTAATACAAGCTTAGGATTGAGAATGGAAGATCCGACTGAGACAGTGTTTACGCCTCAAATGAAACTTGATGCAATAAATACGGCACAAAGAACTGTTATGAATATGATTCACAATCACTATCTAACAGAGCTTCAGGTTACAGCCTTAAATAAGGTAACAGATGCAACAGGTATGATAACATTTGACACTATATTTGGGAGTGGTGTTAACCCTCTTGCAAATAGAATAGCTGGTATATATGATGTTACTAACGGTAAATGGTGTAGTATTGTTAATACGGGTGAATTGGATAATAGTTATTTCACTGCAACCACTAGCAGTCCTACAGCTCATATCTGGGAAGATAAAATATATCTAAAGCCAGAAGATACAGTCACTATAAATGTCTGGTATATAAAACCTCCAACTGACTTTACAAATACTGAGCCAAGTCTAGCATCTTCTTGTGAGCTTAATATAGCTCTTCAAGAGATAGTTTTAGATCTTGCTGAGGCTCAGTTGTGGCGTATGGATGCTAGAAGTGAACGTGCTCAGGTTGCCTATGGAAATGGTATCGGAATGGTTAAAACCTTAAATGACAGGTATTATGCAGATGAAGGAGACACAATAGGATTGAGAGGTAGCTAGTGGCAGAGATAATACCACTAAATGGGGGTTTAATACTCCAGGCTGATTCTGAAGATTTAGGCACGACAGGTTGTACTGAGTTAGAAAATGTTATGTTTGATAAACCAGGGATGATCTATAAAAGACCTAGTCGCCCTTTATACACTACAAATATAAGGACTTTAAAGTATTTAATAAGATGGGTTGGAACAGATGGGGTAACATATTGGATTGCTAGCGATGAGCAGGGTATTGTTCATTCTGGCACTGGATTGGACACTTCTACTCTCATAGTAAGTCCAAACCCAAGTTTTAACAGTAAGACACGTATATTGAATCACGGTAATCAGCTGCGTTTTATCAACGAGTTTAACTTATCTGACTTTGCAGGTGCACCTCAAATTTATCAATATATAGATAGGAAGTTTTTCTGGGGTTTGTATGAACCGACAGCAGCTTTCCTTACAGATACTGCAACTCCAAGTGTTTATACTCCTAGTAACCATAGTCTAGGGTATGCAAATATGAGTGGTTTTTATAGTACTAACTTTATCCATACTGGCACTGATGCTAAGGACTATACTTGGAAAATAACTGCAATTTACGATGGTAACCAAGAAACACCCTTACCTAGTGCAGACCTAGGTGGTAATAATAACGTAATAAATGATACTAGGATATTAGGAGTTGATGATGCTGTTGCTATAAGAATTCATATTGATAAGACTACTCACAATAAAAGAATTACAGGTTTTAACTTCTATAGGAGTGAAGATAAAGGTCCTTACTATAAAGTATGTACTGCATCAGCTTTAGGTTCAGATGAAGATTTAAATGTACAGAAAGCAGCCAATGGAACATACTTAGGTCACGTACTAGTAACTAGTGATAATTCATTCCCTAGCAATTTAACATATGATGGTAAATGTGCTTTTGTGAATGGCTATAGATTTAAATTGGCAGACTCAAGCTCTCGATTAAGTAGACAGGCTTTATTGATAAAGCATACTGGAGCAGGTTCAACGCCAGTTCCAGCCAATTGGAATATATGGGGTTTAAATAGGGATCAATATCCTAAAGACGATATTGATGTCGCAAGTAATCCATATGAATTTAAATTAGGCACAAAATTTGCTCCAGCAGATAATACAGAGGTTGGTCCAGTAACTGGTCACTCTCATACTAGAGCTTTCTTTAATAATAAATATCCTTGGACTGGTTCTGCAATAGACACTACTAGTCCAGTTAGTGATGCAATAACTGATAGTGTTCCAAGTGAATTTGGTGGATGGTTTATAGGTGAAAAACCGACAAGAGATGAATCTAATAGTTCGAAATCTTGGCAAAATGGTTATTGGAATATAGGGAATGATGAGGTGGATGGTCAGTGGGATGGAAATGGAGGAACATTTTCATATGAGACAGACACTGCTAATATTCATCTTAGTTCTTTTGATATATGGAGTGGAACTGGTTTAAATCCTTTATCTATAAAATGGGCTGATGGCACGGATCGTACTATAAATCTAGGCTTTGACCCTGCTGGGGATCACGCTTTAAGTAGTGATGATATTCTTGTTTGTGGGTTTTGGCTAAAAACATCAGATCATTTGACAGGTAGTAATAGATGCTTAACTATAGGTCTTGTGCCTGTAGGGCAGGATTTTCCTACAAATCTAGTGGCAACTAAATCAAATATATTTGTCAATTTAAAGGCGTGTACAGCAACTGCTGATAATCCTTTTGCAAATACATTTAAATATGTTCAGGCAGAGGTTAAAGTTAGTGATATAACTGGAGACACAGGAGCTTGGAGTGACGAGAGTATTGATTTTAGGATAGAAAAAAATAATACAGGTGTGATTATTTGGATTAACGGATTAACTGTCACTAAGAAAATAGTTAACGCTCCTACAGGTAATATAGCTATGGGTGAAAAAGTTGCAACAAATCCAAATGTTGCTCTAGGGAGTGAAGATTCTCACGTGGGTGGCTTGATAGCTATAGGTGACGATGGAGATGCTGATTCCGACACTGGATATGATGCTATACGTCATAACTACAGCTCTTCTTTTAAAATATATAACGATAGACCTGCTTTTACAAATTCGTCTCCTTGTGAAGATCAGAGTATATCTATAGGTCAACAATACTTATGGCTTACTAGTCAACATATTCAGGATGGTACTGTAGATGAGTACTCGGCTACTGATCAGGCAAATATGGTATACCTTCACTATGTAGATAAGGGTGATGTTATAGGTGCAGTTCATCCTACAGGCGAGACATCAATAGATGTAAAATATCAATATTCAGTGATTCTTTCAGGAAGGCAATATGTAGGAAATGTTGCTTTAAATCCTGATGCTGAGAACGAAAGACATAAGGATTGGGTTTTATTCTCAGAACTAGGTCAATCCGATGTGATCCCTATCACAAATTATATCTCAATTCCAGACTTACAAGGTGGTGAAATAACTGGATTAGCTAGACTTATGAGTGATTTAGTTGTGTTTCAAAGTAAAGGTATTTATAGGCTGTCTATACCTTCTGCTGATCCTTTTACCTGGACTCTATCAGAGTCTGAGCCTAATATAGGCTGTATAGCTCCTGATTCTATAGTGGAATATGAAAATGGTATATTCTTCGCAGGTCAAGATCATATCTATCATTTAAGTGCTAATTTTGAGGCTACACCTATAACTAATACTATACGAGATGAGTATCAAAAATACAGAACAGCAGATACACGTATTTCTATAGATGTTAAAAAGGGTAGACTGCTTTGCACGTTAGGAGCAGTAGGTGGTGGAGCAGTAGGTCAAATAGTTCACGTGTTAGATCTATCAAACTTTAGAAATGGGCAAGAACATTGGTCTACGATGGGCTTCCCTGGATTACGTCAAGCAGCCGATTTTTTTACAGTAGATGAAGATCTTAATCTTTATAGTGTCGACTCTTCATCAAGTTCATATATATCCCCTTTTGAGGGAGGTGCTGCTAGTGAGTACGTGGGAATGAAAAGAACTACAGGATGGTTGTCTTTTGGATCAGACCTGGAACACAGTGGAGTACTACGTAGAATTAACTTAAAATACCTCTCTTATGCTCCTATTACTATAAAGGTATATACAGATGGTAGTGATACAGTCTCTTGGGATTCATCAGCACAAAGCCCTGCACCATTCGGAGTAAACAGTCCAAACGGTGGATGGCAGAAAGCTAGACCTGGTATCCGAGGTCGTTATTTCAAAATAGAAATATCTACAGATGCAAACGATACAGATACTGCAAAGTTGGATACAGAAATATATAGACTAGAGGTAGAGTATGAGTAGGGTAGGAATAAAACCAGAGGATAAGAATACAAATAAAGGATTTATCAATATTCAAAAAGCTTTAGACAATTTAGAAAGAGAAATCAACCTATTAAAAACACGTTTAACTAACATAGAAACACGTGTAACGACCTTGGAGGGTTAAGATGACATTTGACAAACTCGCAGATAGATGTATGTTATTTATAGATGAAAGAAGGGCTTTACTTGTAGAGCTTTTAAAAGAAGCAGAGATAGAGATGACACGTGAATGCAATATGTATGAAGATTCTAGAGTCTATTCTTGTGATGGTTCTGAGTCTTATGGATTACCTTCTAATTATAAGCAGATCATATTTATACAGCACGATGGCAGTAAGCTCTACCCTATAAACGAGGATGAAGTTAGTTATGGATCTGACGGTAAAATACAGACTGGCACTCCAACTGGTTATTTTATTAGAAATGGAGGCATACATCTTAATAATACAACGACTGATGGTAAAATAAGAATTCACTACTATGGGACTGTAGATGGTGCTCAAGATACATCTAAAACACCAAGCCCAGTTATCCCTGGGATGTTCCATATAAGTTTATGTGACTATGCAATAGCTATAGCTGCTGCAAGGAAAGAGCCTAATACTCACGCTGCACATTGGGCAATATGGAAAAATAACTTAGACACTATAACTAATCAGGATGCAAATAGAGAACTGATACATACTATAAAGAGGGAAGTATGAGACTAAAAGATAAAGGAAGATTTGGTGATACCGAGATACGTGTTGTTAACGGTGAAAAGGCACACGTTAATTCTACTGAAGCTAAAATTATAGACAGGTTTGGAAAGAAAGGGCAAGAGCTTGTAGCCTCAATAGGCTCAGGGACTATCAATCCTGAGACTGGACTGAGAGAATATAATATAGTTGAATCTGCTGCTACAGGCTATGCTATGGGTGGTCCAGTAGGTGGAGCTATTGGAGCAGGTG
>CETC01054709.1_pt1 | contig 14465 bp, 17 predicted proteins | sample 326911 | NCBI WGS metagenome assembly CETC01 (sample SAMEA2622694, study PRJEB7988) | marine metagenome | isolation source: saline water (ENVO:00002010), including | reverse complement strand
AATCCTATACCAATAGAAATAATTAAAGGTAAACCTGTTGATGCTACCATATCTACAAATCTCCAATCTGTAGACTCAAATCCTGCTATCTTTAATCTTTTAACACCTAAATTAACTAATTCATCTACTGCTTGTTCATCAAAAGGTGTAGACATAAATTCAATATCTATTTCATCACAGTATTGTTTTAAGTCTTTTTGCCATTCACGAGGTAATTCAATATCTTTTATTAATTGATTTATGTTTTTATACCCAGCAAAGTCAGGTGTATTTTTACTATATAATGTTTCAGATGAATATGTTTGAAATTTTACAGCGCTTGCTCCTGATTCTTTAGCTACATCTATTAATTTTAATGCTTGATTAAAATTTTTATTATGGTTAGCTCCTGCTTCTGCTATTATAAACGTGTCCATAAGGGTAAATTTATTATTTTATTATATATTTTTTCTGTAAAAGGTAATTCACTGTTATCTTTATAATATTTTGTTTGATGTAATAAAGGATAATGTCGTTGTAAATTTGATTCTTTATTAAATTCATCAGCTCCATCTTCTTTTATTCTAGTTGCAAAATAATAAGACGAATATTCGTCGTGTGGTATTAAATCACTAAGCCCAGCATAACACATATCTAAATAATTTTCTTTTCTAATTTCTAAATTTTTATAGTATTTTTTTATACTTTCTAGTGCTATAGTAGCGTTTAGATTATTCATGTAAAATTTAAAACCTTCTTGATTTATATCATAAGTGTTTTTAGTATTAATTCTACCAAAATTTCTATAAGATTTAAAATAATCATCTGCTATTTTTATATCTGTTGATATTAACCCTCCATCACTCGAACAAATTGGCTTATATGGGTGAAAAGAAAAAAATGTAAAATGAGAATTAAGTGTAGGTGTTGAACAATGTGCTGAATCTACTACTACTATTTCATCTCCTACTACATCCCAATTATCTATTGTACTAACACCTCCATATAATATAGGCATTAATACTTTTTTATTTTTTGTTTGTTTTCTAATGCTATGATAATGATGACAATCAAACAGTAAATTATTATTAACTTCTACAAATATAAGATTATGACCAAAATGTTTAGCTGCCCACGCTGGAGAAGTGAATCCTAAAGAAGGAGTATAAACATCACAAACACCGTATATTTCTTTTAAATAAGCAAATATCATAAATGCTGATGCACTAGCTGAATTAGTTGCTGTATTATATGATTTTTTAGAGAAGAATTTATAAATAGATTCTAAATTAGATACATTAGATCCAAAACCTAATTCTCCTTTTTTTAGAATTTTAATTATAGAATTTAATTCTTTTTCTTCAAATTTTGTTTCAAATACTCTCATTACGCGTGAAAATAATTCATACTATAATATAATGATCTTTCATATATTTTAGGTTTTATAAAAAATTTAAGATGTGAGCCTATTTCAGCATTATTCCAATGAGCGTATTTAGGTCCTCTTAAAATACGATATAGTAATTTAAAGTCAACTTTATAAGTTACATATCCATTATCATTAAATTTATCTTTACTAATTATATCAAACCCACCCCCATTACCTGATATTTTACACATTTTATCCTCGGGAAGATGAATGTAAATATTAGTATCTGTTTTAAAATGGAGTTCTTTAATTTTATTGTTATATCTTTCATATGCTTTAGGTAATATTTCTAAAAATTGATCTAAAGTAGGTTCAGGATCAAATTCATAGTCATATTTAAATTTAGATAATACTTCTTCGATGTATTTCATTTTTTCATTATAATTTACTGGAGTATATTCTTTAGAAACTTCACCAGTATTTAAATCATACCATTCAAAAGAATTTAATAATACACCTTTAATATTAGAAGGAGTATTTTGTTTATAATGAGATAAAGCATCTTGTAATTCAGGAACTCCTTTAAACTTTTCTAAATAAGCATATTTACCCCTTAAAGTATAAGTTCCCGCAAAAGGCATATATGCTTTAGGTTTAATTTTATTAATAAAGTCTAATCCCATTTTTAAAAAATGATTTTTCTTCTGTGGACAATAAACTTCTAATTTTTCTTTATCTGAAATATGTTCATGACATTGAGGATAACCTCCTGCACCTGCATATCCTACCCACAGCATATCTATAACCGGATGGTCTTTTAAAACTCTATTTAATACTCTTTGGGATAATAAATAAGGACAGTCATTGATATTTAAAATAGTTTTGTCCCCATTTTCAATAACAGCCATAGTATCAACACCTGTTGAGCCAAACTTACTTTCCATTTTTCCACATCCAAAATGTTTAAAACATATTTCTGGGTTACAATCATCAGCGGCATAAACATATATGTTTAACCCATCACCACAATGAAATTTATCTCCATGATTTAATTCGATTACTTTTCTTCCCCATCTTTCTAAATTCATCTTTACATATTTAGCATCGTAATTATGTATTATAACAGGAATATTAGGATTAAGTTTTTCTAATGTTCCTTGACTCATATGATCTGGATGTATATGAGAAATATAAATATAATCTACATCATCAAATTTACTAAAATCAACATTTAATGGAGGATAATGAGTCCAAGACCCATAAAATTCTTCTCCTGTTAACCATGGATCTGTTAGGATTTTGGTATTTTTATGTTCAACTAAAACTGTTGCTGATGACAGAAATGTTGTTTTCATTCTTCAATTCCTTTTTTAATTAAATTAATTACTTCATTTATATCTTCTTTAACCCATAAAGCAGAATTAAATTCAGGCCCTTTATATTTATCCCATCTTTGATATACCTTATTAGTATATTGAGGTCTTATTTGTAATAAATTTATATCTGGTACCTCATAAGTAAAATCTAATTCTGTTTTAGCTAACATGTCTTCATGTAATTTTTCTCCTGGTCTAAGACCTGTTATTTCGAATTTAATTTTTTTATTTAACATTTTTTCTAAAGCTTTAATACATGTAGGTAATGTATAAGAATTAATTTGAGGTACAAATACTTCTCCCCCCATAGCATTATCTAATGCTCCTAATACAGCATCTACAGCATCCTCTAAAGTAAATAAAAATCTTGTCATTTCTGTAGATGTTACTTTTAATGTTTTTCCTTTATTAACTAAATCAGTCCATAAAGGAATAAATGAACCTCTTGATGCTATAACATTTCCATATCTAACTGACGCAAATGTTGTTGAATCAGAATTATAATCAAAGTTAGTAAATATTCTTTCAGCTATAAATTTACTTGAACCATAAACATTAACAGGTTGACAAGCTTTATCAGTAGATACTAATATACATTTTTTAATTTTATTTTCTAAAGCTGCTCTAGCAATATTTTCTGAGCCTTGTATATTTGTTTTAACACATTCATCTGGATAAAATTCCATATCATCTATACGTTTAAGAGCTGCAGTATGGATTATATAGTCAGGTTTATGTCTTTTTAAAGTTATATTAAACTTATCATAATCACGTATATCACCAATAACACGAATTATTTCAGAATTATCACCGAATATTAGTGCTTGTTTTCCTTCATCACGACTATATACTATAATTTTATTAAAATGTTTAAGTCGTTTAATTAACGCTTTACCTAGAGAGCCAGTACCCCCAGTAATTAGTATTGTTTTATTCTTCATTTAAAAGCTTTTTTATATTTTTATGTAATAAATTTATATTAACCATCCACGGAGAATTCATACCTCCTGAAATTGATAATGCATTAGTACCTGTAATAATTCCTTCTTTTTTATTTACAAATTTAGTATCATTAAACATAATTAAATTTGTATGATTCAATGCATATTTAAGTCTTTCATTTATCGGAAAAAATTCTGGACTATTAATTGAAATTACATTAGTATTTGGTTTACAAAAAAGCACATTAGCTAACCCTCCTCCTATAGGCCCAACAACAAATTCTGCATTTCTAAATAATCCTATTTTTCCTGCCATACTTAAATCCTCACAAAATATTTCTTCAAACCCATATGTCTGTAATAATTCTACCACAGCATCTTCATTCATACATTTTCTTTGGGTTGTATAATCTGTACCTATATTATCTGATTTTTCACGTGTCCATGTTCTTCTAGAAATATAAATTCTTTTAGCTGTACTAGGAATACCTGACATAGAATTCATTATATGAAATACACTACTATGTGGTGGGTCTAATGACATCCTATTATGTGTTAATGATGAACCTATAATAATGGTTTTATATATTGTTCCTTTATCTAGAAAAATCAAATCATCTTTTGTGATACCTAATAATGCTAATGTTCCATAAACAAATGGGTATAAATCTTCTTCCCCATCAGGTGGACTTATTAATATTTTTAAATTGGGTATTCGTTCTTTTTCCTTAAAATAAGAATATAAATATGGAACTGTATCATATATCCAATGAAAATAATTTGCACAGTTATATACAAAATAGAATACGGGATTCATTTCTACTTTTTCAACATTCATGTTTGTGCAATTCCATTCCATTTCAGGTTCATAAACAGTACCTCTACCTAAAGACATAAATCTTTCAATTGTAGGGAGAATTAATTTATCTTCTGTTTTAATTAAAGGTTGGGGGTAATGTATACTATGCCCCTCAATTATACAATCTGTAAATTTACCTATATTGATATTTCTTTCTGTAGAAATTTGTTTAATGTTTTTTGTTATAGTATCCCAATATTCAATTTTCATAATTTTTTAAATCTTTTGGTGTGCCCCAACAGTGATATTTTTTAACACAAAATATATTAATTTTTTTATTTAAATTATTAAAAATACCATCTATATAATATTCATTTTGATTTTTTATTTTATTTTTAAACCCTTCAAGAAAATATTTTGCTTTTTTAAAGTAAAAAGTACCAACGATTGCATGGTTATTATAAGGATCTTTAAAAAAATTTGTCTTTACATGAACCTTTTTTATTAAGTCATTTTCTAACTCTAACCAACTATATGAGTTTGGGTTTTTTGAAAATGATTTATTATTTTTTGTTGTCCATACTATTATGTCTTTATTATTTTTAAAATTACTATATTCTAAACCATAATCACAACTACTAATTAATATTTCATCATTTTCTGTGATTGAAGAATTTTGTATTCCAATTTCTGCTGTACAAGCTTGGCCTTTAGTAGTTTTATCTATTGTTATAATTTCTACATCAGGATATTCTTTTTTTAATATTTTATCTAAATTATATTTTTTAATATGTTCTGTTTTACAAACAAATACATATTTGTTAGCTTTAGGTAAACAATTGACTGCTTTAATTATCATAGGAACCCCATCAACGGGTATTAAGGGTTTTGGTAATGTGTACCCTTCAGTAGCAAATCTGGTCCCGTCACCCGCTAATGTAATTAAATTTATCATTTTAATAATTCTATATAATCAGAACAAACACCATATACATTAATAGGAGTCCATTCTTTAATGGATTTTTTTGATAATAAAGGAATAATACATTTTTTACTAATATTAAATATATTATGTGCCCAAATATATTTGTTACTTATTATTGTGTATTCTTCTTTTTCGTGGAAGAATAATTTTAAATTATATTCAAGTAATCTAGTTAATGCATCAAAATTTTTACAATGAATCCATAAAGATTCATACCTTTCAATTAAGTATGATTTTGAAACAGGGTATTGGGGTTCATCATGACCTAACCAAAAATTATCTTTCCAAAACCAAATATCAATTTCTACATCATATCCCTTACTAATAGCTTTATCAATATAATCTTTAGTATTTTCTAACTCAGGTATACGACCATTTATATTTCCTCTATGTGATATTAATATCATAATTCTTCAATACGTTTTGCTTTATCATCAATAACTAAATCAAAATGTGGTTTTGGATTAGGACATGTTCCTGTTATTAGATCATGAAATTTACAACCCCATTCTTTTAGTTGTTTTAAAGTATGGTTTTTATAGTTTTCTTTTGTCATAGATCCCCTACCTGTCCAGTAGATAATTTTCCATCCTTCATCATATAGTTTATTTATTTTGGCTATATTTGTATAATTAGGTTCTGATAAATCATAACTCCTTTTACCTGAATAAAAACATATAGTTTCATCTATATCAACTAATGCAATTTTTTGTCCTTCTGAGTATCTACTTGCTTCGTGAAATGTATTCTTTCCAATATTCATAACATTTAATTAAATCTTTTTTATTTTTTACTTGTTTTCCTTTTAAAATTGTATTCCAAGCTTTATAATTTTCTAATTCACTTGGAGTACCAAATACTGTAACAAAATCAGTATCATATATTCTAACATCTAAATTATCTTGTATTAGTAAATTATATACTAATGTTACATAATATTCTCCGTTAGTATGTTTTATTTCTTTATCAATTGTTTCTTGAAAGTATTTTTTTATATAAGATCCTTTACGAAAATAATATGTTCCTGTTGATGCGTGTTCTTCCCAATGGTTATTTGTGTATGGTTCTTTTTCTTTTATTTCAACCATTTGTTTACCTTCCATCTTACAATAAGCCATGTATGTAGATGCTAATCTATGTGGGTGAAATCCTGTATGTGTTAATACACAGCCATCTACTTTAGTATCATTTACCCATTTTTTAAAATGGTTGTAATTCCATAAATAGGGATTATCACAATAACATACTATTACTTGTTCATTATCATCTATCATATCCATATAAGGTACCATAGTAAATACAGGACCTCTATTATGTTCAGGTACTGATACAATTTTTGAATTTTTATGTAGTTTACGTAACCGATCATGCATATCAGTTTCTTTTAAATGACGTTCATTACAGATAAAAATAATTTCATCATTTTTACTAAACATATTAACTACTTTACTAATAATATAATCATCATCTACCCATATAAAAGGTTTAGGGTTTTTATAACCTACATCTACAAAACGTTGACCTAACCCAGCCATTGGTATTATTATTTTCATAAAGATTTTCTATGTTTTTCAAATTTTAAATTATCAACTTTAGATAAAAATTTTTTATCTAAAATATTAACTTGATAATTATTTTTTAATTCATTATATCTATTTTTCATACTTAAATACCATTTTTCTTTACAGTCACGAAATATATATTCATCCGGAGTTAAATACCCTTTAATAGGTGTATTTGATTTTTGATATTTAATAAAAGCTTTTTCACAAATACTTTCATGTAATAAATGTATATCATTAGGATTATTAGAAGTAACTATTAATCCATGGTTTTGTAAAAAATATACATCATAAATCTTATCCTGCGCAGCTATATATTTATACAAATCTAATCCAGGTATTAATAAAGGTATAAAACAATAATCTATATCCTTATACAATTTATGTAATAATACCTCACATTGAGGATTACATAAAATTGGTATTAATGAATCTGGATGTGTATGAATAACATATTTTTTTAATACACTATGCATTCCACTTTCCATAGAAGGTATACTTTTATTTCCTACGGATTCTTTTAATATATAAAAATACTTTAAATCATCCAAATTATTAGAAAATGAAAAATATTCAGATAAGTAACTTATATCAATATCACTCCATCCAGTAAAATAATCAACATCTTTAAGTTTTATACCACTAGATTTTATTAGCATATTATTAGAACATTTTACACTAATATTACCTGCAGGTCCTTGGATAAGGGTACTGTTTTTTCCATAAAGTTTTGAACTTTTAACTAAAAAGGATATATCATTAAAATAATTTAATAAATCTTGAATTGTTTTTTTAAAAACTAAATTGTATTGTTTTTTTTCCTTAACTAATAACTGGATTGTATTATTTTTTAAATAAAATTTAATAATAAGGTCAGCATGTATTTTTTGTGATTCTATATAATGTTCATCTTTTTTTCTTAATTCTATAGATTTTAATACTTCTTTTTTAGATTTACCCCTATATTTTGTATCTCTTTTTATCTTCCATAAATTTGTTAACTCTTCATCAGTATCAACATATATTTTAAAATCTGATTTTTCTTTTATAATATTACTATAAAACGCATGTAAGCCCTCATTTATAATAAAAGGTTTTGATGATATTAATTTGGGGGGATTAAATATGCCTGTATCATGGTTATATATAGATCTATGGATAGGGTTATTTTTTAATAATTGTGTAATATGAAAATCTCCTAATTCTATGTTATTTGCTTTAGGGTTAAAATGAGTTATATCTTTCCATATAGGATTATTTCTTTCATATTTGTGTAAATCATCTGTACTTAAGATAAGGCATCTATCTTTACCTAAACATTGAGCTAAAATGTTAGATATTGTAGTTTTTCCTACACCAGATTTTCCTGAAATACTTATTAAAAGAGGTTTCATATAAAATTATAATGCATTTCTTTCCAAACTCCCTTAACTTGAGAATTACATGCCTGACTACCATTTTTAAATCCAGGACTATTTAATGCAGGAAGGGGTTTATAACTATATAAAAGATATTTTTTACAAAACCTGTTATCAAAAATGAAATAATCTTTAGGTGAATTAGAATATTTAGTAATTTCTTCATTACACATTATATTTTCTACTTCTGATTCTGTCTTTTTAGAAAAATATTTTACTAAATAAAATGTATTTACATAATCTTCTGCTCTTGTATTATCGTTTTGTGTTGTAGGAATATTCCATAAATTATACATGTCTTTAGTAGTTCCAAAACTAACATAGTCTATTATAGACCAACAAGGTTTATATTTTCCTGATATACCTGGAGTAACTATTTTTTTCTGAAAAGGATATTTTTGAGGTTGTTTAAATGTATTAAAAGCTGTAATCCAATCTTCAACTAATAAGTTTAAATTATGACAAAACTGATCGGCTCTTAATTTAACTATATAATCAATATTATTTAAATTATTTACTATATATTTAATACCTTTTTTTGTAGTTAAAATTTGATAATTTAAACCAGTAGAATTTTGTTTGTTCCAACGATCATATTTACCAAGAATATCATCATTTGTAATTACAAAAGGTTTATTTAATAATTCATCAGGAATAGAATCAGAATAGCTACTTATTACTATATTGGTAAAACCCATAGTGGTATATTTTGTATATATATCACGCATTTGTTCCTTACTGGTTGCATATCCTTGTAAAACTATTGCTGTATTTTTAAGTATGTTATCTGTATTATTTGGGGTAAATTTAAATTTTTTTTCTAATTTTAAATTTTCTTGAATACCATTATAATCCTCTCCTAGTTTGTTCATATTTTAAGTACTTAATTCTTTATAATAAGATTCGGCCCCATCAAAATGTAATTTAATATTATTATCAATAAGAAACTTATTTAAAAAGGGCTTAAGAATTTGATAACTAATTTTATATTCACTATAACCCTTAGAATTATTTTGAAGTGGTGATAATATTCTAGGGCTATCATAATGACCAAACCCTATTAATTTTATTTCTTTTATCAGAGGAAAATGATTAAATATTAATGGTAAAATATGATAACTTAATTTACATCTATTTGTAACTCTATCTCCACGAAACAAAATACATGTTTTTTTAAAATCTATAGAAGTTTCTAAGATACTAGGAACATTTTCATATAAAGTATATTTTTTAGTAATATTTTTTTTAAAATAAGAAGTAATATTAGATAGCATTTCTAGTACTCTTTTATAATTTCCTACTTTTTGAAGATGATTACAGGTATAATTTGCTTTAAAAAATCCTTCTAAATTATTACTGTATATATCAGGTGTTATCATAGAGGTATTTTTACAAACACCACTTTTTATAAGATCATAAAAATTATCAATTGTATTAGGGTCAACAAAACTAAAGTAATCAGGTTCTATATTATATTTTTTAAAATATTTAATTACATCGGCATAACAAAAAAGAGTATAATCTTTTGATTTATGATTTAATATATATTCTTTATTAAAGTTAGCAAGGTCTGGTGAAGGGCCTATTATTAATATTTTTTTAGATGTATTCATTATCCTCTTAGTTTTTTCCTAACAGGTTTTTCTGATTCAGTTACCTGAATTATTCCATCACCATAAGCTCTTTCTAATTCTCTAACACCACTAACTAATTTAAATAAACCTTGTGGTTCTACTGAAGATAAATGATCTGAGCCTTCCATTGTTCTATCTAAAGTAATATGTCTTTCTATTATAGAAGCACCTAAATAAACAGCAGCCACAGAAGTACCTAATCTAAACTCATGGCCCGAATATCCTACTTCACATTGAAACTTATTTTTTAATGTTTGAATAGCAGATAAATTTAATTCATCTAAAGGTGCAGGATAAGTTGAATTACAATGTAATATAGCGTATAAATGTTTCCTTTCATGACCATCTAATATACTTACAGCATGTTTTATTTCTTCCAATGTACTCATTCCTGTACTTATAATGGTTTTTTTATTAGTTTTTTTACATGCTTCTAATAATTTATCATTTGTTAACATTGCTGATGGAAGTTTAATAAAGGGAAGATCATATTGCATTAAAAATTCTAATGAATCTAAATCCCATGGACTGGCTGACCACGCTATACCTTGTTGTTTACAATAACGATCTATTTCATCATATTCTTCTTTACCAAATTCAACTTTATATTTATATTCAAGATAAGTCATATCTTGACCCTGCCATTTTCTAGGTTTTGATTTTTGTTCTTCAGGAACACAAATATCAGGATTTCTTTTTTGAAATTTTACAGCGTCACATCCAGATGCTGCTGCTATATCTATAAGTCTTTTAGCTATATTTATATCACCTTGATGATTTATACCAATTTCAGCTATAATGTAGGTTTTTTTCATAAAATGTTTTTATTTTAATGTAAGTAATTATTTTATATTAACCAAATAATCTACAATTCTTACTGATGATTTTTTATCATTAAAATCATCAAAATATTTACTGTTAATAGGGTTACTTGTCTTTTTTAAGAAATTTAAATCTTTATCATATAATATAGTATCTTTTCTTACTTCTTCTAATCTTTCTTTAAGTTTTTTAATAGTATTTAACCCAATTTTATTAACAAACTCATCCCAAGAATTAACACCAATAATAGGAGCCCAAAAATCATATTCTTTTCCTTTAAAAAAATCTAGACTAAAGTCTTCTATTCTTATATTTTGATCTATAGAAACAAAAGTTTTATTGAATAATATTGAATAATAAGCTGAAGAGGCTATATTTCCTAAATGGTAATTACATTTTGAAGCTATTTTAGGTACATCAGATTCATTAAAAATTATTTCTACTCCTTCTATTTTTAAATCGGGGTTATCAGAAATTTCTCCTGGATGGGGCCTATAATATATTTGTCTATCTGCTTGTTTTAAATTATCTAATATTTTATAAACTTCTAATTTTGCTTCTTTTTCCATAGAACCAAAAACTAATATACTACTGCAATAAATAGGATCCCATGGCCATATATTATCATATTTAGGGTTTCCTACTACTACAGATTTAAAATCATACCAACCACATATTTTTTTAGTATCTAAACTCCATTGAGCGTTTTCAAAAAATATATCTATACAATTAGTAGGATACCTAAATCGAGATATCATTTCTAATCTAGATTTAATAGTTCCTATAACCCAATTAGCATTTTCTATACAAGAAATAATACTACCACTAGTTTTAAATTCATGAATAATAGATTGTTGAGGTTGCCAAGATTCTCTAGTTAATATAACAACATCGGGTCTAAAAGGTAAGCTACAATTAATACTATTATAATGTATATTGTTTTTTATATCTACATTAGTGTCATAGCTAAATTTACTTAAATCTTGATGAGGGAATTGAGTAGAGGATTCTTCACTAAATAAGTAGAAATAATTTAATCCTCTTTTTTTTAATTCTTTAACTACATTAATAGTATCTAAATATGCCCTTTTATCAGAAGCAAATATAAAATAATTATCTGTATTTTCCTTCATAACTTTCTATAATCTTCATTCCCTCTGACTTGACAAATTCTACTTCATCTTTTTCAGGGTATTTATTCCATTTTGTTAACCATTTTCTTTCATTTTCTGTTTCTGCTTTAATTTGTCTTTCCGATCTTTTATTAAAATCATCCTCTGAAAAATGGCTGCCTCTAGCCCCAAAATGATATATAACTGATTTACTTGTTAAAACTATTTTAATTCCTTTTAGTTGCATTCTAATAAATAAATCCATATCATCCCAACTAGCAGGTGCAAATAAAGGATCATTTCCCCCTACAATATCCCAATCTGTTTTTCTAATTAATCCACTTACACCTTCTCCTTTTCTAATTTCAAGATCATTTAGTTTAGAAAATTCATCACACCAATCTAAAAAATACTGTTCATCAAAGTTATGATGGTATTCTCCAAATTCATCTTTAGGAACTATGTGAGTACCAGGTCTACCTGGTTTTTCATTAAATATATTAGGTTGGACTCTATAACTAAATACCATCATTGGGGTATTAGGATATTTATCAAATTTATTTAATAATTCAATATCCCAATTTTTAGCAACATAAAAATCAGAATGTAAAAAATTAATATACTTTGTTTTTACCTTATCAGCACAAAAATTCATTCCACCCCCAATACCTAAAGGTATTTTATTTTTATCTATATAATACTCTAAATTATATTTTTTAGCATTTTGTTTTAACCATTCATCTGTTCCATCTGTGCAATTTTCTGCATGTATAACAAAAGGTGCATCTTTATAATAGCTGTTTTTTCTTACTGATTTTATAGCTAATTTTAAATATTCTAAATTATTATATGTAGAAATACAATGTGTTATCATATTCTATCGTAAAGTTTATTTTGATGTTCTTGTTTGTCTATATGTTTATGGTGATATAAGCACCATTCTTCTTCTTGGGGTAAAGCTGAAAAATTAGAGTGACCCGTTATTACTTCATGTACTTTACTAGTCCAATTAATTGTTGGTGAATTTTGTATAATTCTTGTTTGATAATCAGGCCAATTAACCCAATTATATTTATTTATTTTCCATCTCCATTTATTAACATGTTCTTGTGTTAAACCTTCTACTGTATTAACTCTAGGTACTAAAAATAATTCTACTTTAGGGTTAAGTTTTAGCATTTCAATTAAATTTGTAAGTAAATTATGGTGAGGTATTTCATCAGCATCTATTTGAAATATCCATTCTTTAGTACAATGTTTTTTTAAATTATTTTTAAATGAAGCAAAATCATTTTTTAAAGGAAATTCTATAATTTTAATTTTAGAAAATTCACCTAATACTTTGTATACTTCTGGAGTAGTATTTCCTTGATCACATTGAACTATTATTTCATCATTTTCATTAATGTGTTTAGTTAAAATTTCTAATAATTGTTTTATTTCCCTATGTTCAGTACATACAGGAATAGCATAACTTATATTCATTATTTTTTTATTTTGTAGAAATAGGTCCTGATCCTCCATATTCACCATCAGATCCTATCATAGGACCCGTATGAGTAATATCAGGATCTGTAGTCATATGAGTAGGTTCATCACTACCATAAACTTCTCCTATGTTAAGTAATTCACAATCTTTTTTATGTACAGCTATTACTCCGTCTGTATGTTCAACACTACCGGTTAGTACTTTTGCTGTATAGTATTCTCCAAAATCATTAATTATCTCTAATACCCAACCTTTTTTATATGCAGAAAACTGATAATTATTGTTTGTCTGTTTGGTTCTTATTATTTGTGTCATTGTTAAAATTATTTTTAAACATCCCTAATTCTTCAGCAGCATCCATAAAACATAATTTATCAAAACGTTTTACATTTTTCATATCCATTCTGTTTTTATAGAAGGTACCTGGATTTGTAGCATCAGGGTATTTATGTTGTTCTTCTTCTGGAATAGGAATAGCTTTTACTACTGCCCATTTCCATTTTTCTTTTCCTTTAGTAGGTTCGGGGAAAACCATTCCCTTATCAGGCATCGTAATTGCTGTAGGGAACCAAGCCAACTTTTCTCCACCACCAGGGGGTACGTGATCTTGTCTTAAATCTTTAATTAATTCAGCTGTAAGTTCTAGAGTTTGTTTAAGAGTTTCACTATCTAAAGTCATTGTAGTATTTGAAGTATAACCACTAGTCATACAAAGCCAAGTTTTTATAACTCCATCTTTGGTTTTAAATTCTGATTCATAACATGCGTTACTATCACAAACAGGGCTATTTACTAATTTATCTTGTCCTTGTGTTATCATGCTTCTATTTTTTTAAGTTTTGGTAATTTAGGTTTTTTTATAGAAGGTAATTTTAAATCTTGCATTTGTGGTTGTGGTTTTATTTCAGGTAAATAACTATTTAAAACTTCAGCCATTTTATCAAAACTCCAATTATCTTTTATATATTGTGTTTGTTTA
>CETC01054335.1_pt1 | contig 14490 bp, 21 predicted proteins | sample 326911 | NCBI WGS metagenome assembly CETC01 (sample SAMEA2622694, study PRJEB7988) | marine metagenome | isolation source: saline water (ENVO:00002010), including | reverse complement strand
AAATTGCAGCTAAAGGTTTAGTTCAAATGATGGGAATGTCAGATGACAATGAAGATTTGGTTATAGAATATCAAGATTTATCTAAATATAAAATGTATACGGAAGCCAATAGATGAAACTAGCTGTAATGCAACCTTATGTATTTCCCTATTTTGGTTACATTCAACTAATAAATTCAGTTGATAAGTTTGTTTTATTGGATAATGTTAATTATTTTAAAGGTGGTTATATAAATAGAAATAATATATTAGTGAATGATGATAAATATATGTTTACTATGCCTCTGTCTGGAGCCAGTCAAAATAAATTTATTAGAGATATAAAGATTTGTGATAATAAATGGGATACCAAGTTTATAAAAACAATAAAGAGTGCATATAAAAAGGCACCATTCTATGATGATACTATTACTTTGTTAAATAATATATTCAATAAAGACGTTGTTTATTTGAGTGAATTTGTGTATATTAGTTTAAGTGAAATTTGTAATTATTTAGATATAGACACTACATTGATAGAACATTGTGATAGATATGAAAATGATAATCTCAAGGGTCAGGAAAAAATAATAGATATTTGTATTAAAGAAAATGCAGACACTTACATAAATCCTATTGGGGCTTTAGATTTAAAATTGTATGATTCTGATTTATTTGACAGAAATGATATGACTATGTTTTTTATAAAAATGGGTGATGTTAAGTATGAACAATTTAATAATAAATTTATTTCAAATTTGTCTATAATAGATTTATTAATGTTTAATTCAAAAAATGAATTAAAATTTATGTTAGAAAACTATGAATTAATTAGGAATTAAAAATGTCAAAGGTTATAATATTTGGAAACAAGGATACTGCGGAATTAGCGCATTATTATCTACAAAAAGATTCAGAACATGAAGTTGTTGCATTCTCACTTAATGAGAAATACATAGAAAAAACTACATTCAATGGGTTACCGGTTCTTCCATTCGAGGATATAGAGAAAAATCTATCACCATCTGATTTTAAGTTTTTTGCCCCAATGACAGGTAAAAATATGAATAAAGATAGGGAGAAGATTTATAATGAATGTAAAGAAAAGGGTTATGATTTAATTAGTTATGTTAGTTCTAAAGCTACAGTCCTTGATAATTTTATAGGTGAAAATTGTTTTATACTTGAAGATAATACTTTACAACCATTTACAACCGTTGGTAATAATGTTGTAATGTGGAGTGGTAATCATATTGGTCATCATGGTAAAATAGGAGATCATGTATTTTTTACTTCTCATGTTGTAATGTCTGGACATTGTAATATAGAATCACACTGTTGGTTTGGAGTAAATTCTACGATAAGAGATTATGCACACTTTAAAGAAGGCACATTGTTGGCTATGGGTTCATCTTTTACAAAAAAAGAAACAGAACCTTGGTCCGTTTATATGGGAGTACCAGCTAAGAAATTGAAAGGAAAAAAGTCAACAGATGTCATCTAAACAAAATTGGATTAAAAAAGGTAATATATTTAATAAACATCATGCACAAGTTCCTGTTGTAGATATAGACAACGATGGTTATTGGAGAATTTACTATTCAACACGAGATGATAGAGGTAGGAGTCGTGCTATGTATATTGATGTTGAACCTGGTAATCCATCTAAGATTTTAAATGAATCTCAAGAACCTGTTTTGGAATTAGGTAAACTTGGAACATTTGATGTTTCAGGTACTATGCCAACATGTCTTGTAACTACTAATAAAGATTTAAAACTTTTATATTATATAGGTTGGACTCGTAGATTAGATGTTCCTTATCAAAATTCGATTGGATTGGCTATAAGTGACGATGGTGGAAATACATTTAATAAATATTCAGAAGGACCTATACTTGGTCCGGATAAAGATGAACCTTATTTTACAGGAACAATAAATGTTATATTTGATACAGAAACTTTTATTTGGAAAGCTTGGTATTTGTCTACAATTAAATGGGAAGAGTTAAATGGTATAGTTGAACCTTTTTATGTGATACGGCATGCATATTCATTGGATGGTATAAATTGGGTTAAGAAAAATATATCTATAGATTTAAATGAAAATGAAGGGGGAATATCACAGGCTTCTGTTATCAAAGAGGATGATATTTACAAAATGTGGTATTCATATAGAGGTGAAACAGATTACAGATTGAATGTAGATAATAGTTATAGAATTGGATATGCAGAATCCAAAGATGGATTGGAATGGAACCGTATGGATGATAAAATTGGTATGGGTGTATCAAAAGAAGGATGGGATTCTACCATGATATGTTATCCAAATGTAATAAATTATAATGATAAAAAAATTATGTTTTACAATGGTAATGGTTTTGGTAATACTGGAATAGGTTATGCAGAATTATAAAAAAGATGGATATATTATTGTTAAGAATTTTTTCGATGTGGATGAGTTAGATGCTATTCGTAGTGATGCAGAAAATATTTTTAGATTCCAATTAAAAAATATGGGGCTAGAATATAACAATAAATCTTTATTTACTTTCTTTAAAGAAAATCCAGATACATTTAAAAATTGTGGTAAACATATTCAACACCTTATAGCATTACATAGATTATCTTTGAGTAAAAATATTACTATGAAGTTGTGGGAATTAGAAATGGAATTTCCAAATATATGTACTAGACCAGTTTTATATTTCAATCATCCAAATCTAGCAGAAAAAGAAATGTACCATAAATATCCAGCTCATCAAGATTGGCCAAGTATGCAAGGTTCATCCGATGCAATTGTTGTTTGGGTGCCTTTAGTTGATGTGAATAAAGATTTAGGATGTTTGGAGGTGATACCTGGAAGTCATAAAGATGGTAATATTTCAAAATCTTTTAGTGATGGATTCGCTTGGGTTGAAGATGATAGAGATTTTATTCCTGTTGAATTGGAAAAGGGTGATGCATTATTTTTCAATTCATTTTTAGTACATAAATCTGGTGATAATATAACAGATGATATACGATGGTCTTGTCATTTTAGATATAATAATATGGCAGATTCTGATTTCATAGATAGGAAATATCCTCATCCATATATTTACAAATCAATTGGAGCTTCCGATGAGTAAAAAATTGAATGTATATTTAAGACAAACTTCTAATATGGTTGAAAATCATCCCAGACCAAAATGGTTTTCTTATAAAAAAACGTTTGAAAATTTAATAAAAAGTTGTAACTTATATAGTATAAATTTTACAATAGTGTTTGATGGTAAAATGGAAGGAACATTTACTGATGATTATGTTAACCATAGTAGCCTTGATTATATGGATAATATTAAAGTTATTAATATCAATGAACAAACAGAAATAGGTTCAGGGATGAAACTTTATGAAATATTAAAAGATGAAAAATTAAATGATGATGATATTGTTTACATTGTTGAGAATGATTATGTACATGCACCTGGCTGGGATGATGTATTAATTGATTTTTTTGAAATGTATTCTGATGTTGGTTATGTTTCGTTGTATGATCATAACGATAAATATGAGGGAGATACATTTCATCAAATGTACAGTGATTTAACATCGTTTATTTTTAAATCTAATCATTGTCATTGGAGAACTGTACCAAGTACTACAGGAACTTATGCAACTACATATAAAACATTAATGGAAGATTATTCCATACATACTGCAGTTGGTGGTGATTATAATAAATTTTTAGAATTAACAAATAAAAATGGTAGAAGTATAGTCAGTTCTATACCAGGATATTCAACACATTGTGTAAAAGGATTAATGTCACCATTTAGAAATTGGGAGAAGATTGTAAATGAGTAAAACATTGGTTACAATATTAAATCATAATTTACCTGAATATACCGATAAATTATATGAAGAATTAGAACCTTATAAGGGTGACATTTATGATATAATGGTATTAGATAATGGTTCTGATACGGAAGGTAAATCAAAATATACAACACATGAAACAGGACAGAATACTTATTTTGGTGGGGCTATGAATGTTGTCTTTGATTATATGTTGGATAATAAAGAATACGATTCCTTACTTTATTTAAGTAATGATGTTATATTACATGGATATAATTTTATAGAATCTTTGAGAAATGAATTATTTAATAATGATTATACAATTGTTTCACCTTGTATTTTTCAACCGACACATGACCAGGGATTTTGGAAACAAATGCATAGTTGGAACTCGAAGAATATAAGACCTGTTAAATGGGTTGATTTTATGTCACCATTGATTCATAGAAGATTAATAGAAAATGTCAGACAGATTGATATGAAATTAATTTATGGTTGGGGAATAGATATGTATTTTGGGTTGTTATGTGAAGATAAAAATTGGAAGATAGGGGTAAGTGACAATATCCCAGCTGTTCATTTAGTAGCACAAACATCCAAAAAAGGCAAGTCGGATATAACATTTGAGGAGTATTGTCAAAAAGCTCATGCTGGTATGGATGACTTTTTCAAGAGTAATGATTTATGGGATAGACAACAAGCTTTAATAAAATATGCACAAAATTATAAAGGAGAATGATGAAGGTTAAAGATCAAATAAAAAATCTTATAAACAATATATCTGATGATGAGAATGTATTAAGATATGTTTATAATTCAAATAAAGAGTTTATACCTGGTAAAACACCAATATATTATTCCGGACCTTATTGGGATAACAAAGAATCTGAAACTGCTATTACTTCATTTTTGATGGGTAAGTGGTTGTCTTCTGGTGAAAGTGTACGAAAATTTGAGAGAAAATTTTCAAAAAAGTTTAATCATTTAGAATCTGTAATGGTCAATAGTGGTAGTTCTGCAAATCTTGTTATGATTGGAGCTATAAAAAAGGTAATGGGTTGGGAAGATGGTGATGAAATAATATTATCACCTGTTGGATTCCCGACAACAATTGCACCTGTAGTTCAACATGGTATGAAACCAGTTTTCATTGATATAGAATTTAATACATTAAATTTTGATGTTAATTTAATTGAAGATAAAATAACAGATAGAACAAGAGCTATATTTATTTCACCTGTTTTGGGTAATTCTCCTGATTTTGATAAGTTGTTAGAGATTAAAGAAAAACATAATATTGAATTGATAATGGATAATTGTGATTCACTTGGTAGTAAATGGAAGGGTAAATATCTTACAGATTATTCAATAGCTTCTTCTTGTTCATTCTATCCAGCTCATCATATATCTACAGGTGAAGGTGGTATGGTTTCATCCAACAATATGGATATAATCAATACTGCAAGGAGTTTGGCTTGGTGGGGTAGAGATTGTTATTGTGTAGGTTCTGCAAATTTATTAGCATGTGGAACTTGTGGTAATAGATTTGATAAATGGTTGAAAGATTATGATGAGATAGTGGACCATAAATATCTGTTTACTAATATGGGTTATAATTTGAAACCACTTGATTTACAGGGTGCTATAGGATTGGTACAATTAGAAAAGTGGGAAGAGATACATTCTAATAGAGTTAATAGTAAAAATAGATTACAAAAGATTATTGAAGATAATGTTGAAGGTGCTTATGTGCCTAAAGAATTAAATGAAGCGGAAACATCTTGGTTTGGAACACCTATTGTGTGTCGTGATAAAGAACAAAAAAATAAGTTAGTTAAATATTTTGAAGATATTAAAGTTCAAACACGAAATTATTTTGCCGGTAACATCTTGTTACATCCTGGTTATAGTGATTTAGATGACTTTCGTAAATATGAAAATTCAAATAAAGTATTTGATAAGGTGTTTTTTATAGGTGCATCACCACATTACAATGATGAAATTTTTAATTATATAGAGGATAAACTTAAAGATGGAATTTTTTAATTTAGATATTCAAGGATTAGTTTTAGTTAAGCCTACGTTACATACAGATAACAGGGGTATCTTTACGGAAACATATCGTAGAGATATATTTTCTGAAAATTTTAGAGAAGGTTACGATGGTCCTAATTTTGTACAAGATAATCATGTTTATTCTCATGCAAATGTAATAAGGGGATTACATTATCAACATCCTCATACACAAGGTAAATTGGTTAGGTGTATTAAAGGTACAATATTAGATGTGGCTGTTGATATAAGACCAGAATCACCCACGTTTGGTAAACATGTATCGGTTGAATTGACTGGAAAGAATATGCATCAACTTTGGATACCAGGTGGATTTGCACATGGATATTCTGTATTATCAAAAGATTGTGAGGTTTTATATAAGTGTGATGAAGTTTATTATCCAACTGACGATAAAGGAATACTGTGGAATGATGTAGATTTAAGTATTGATTGGGGTATTAAAGATCCAATACTTTCAGATAAAGATAAGAATTTACCTACATTTGATAAAATATATAAGGAGTTGATATGAGAAGACGGATATTAGTATTAGGTGATGGTTTATTAGGTTCTTCTATAGTAGACAAAACTAATTGGTTGAGTATTAGTAGGAAGAAAGATGAGATTGATTTTATAAATCCGGAAACTTATGAAAAATGGATTAAGAAAGATTACTATCAAGAAGTAATAAATTGTATTGGTTGTACCAAAACTTATGATAAGAAGAAAGATGATAATTGGAATGTTAATTATAAAGGTGTTGTGGATTTAGTTGAGATGTGTAATGTATATAATAAAAAATTAATACATATATCTACTGATTATTTATATAGTAATTCTAAAGAAAAAGCTTCTGAAAACGATGTACCGGTTCATTGTGAAAATTGGTATGGTTATACGAAATTATTGGGTGATGCATATGTTCAATTAAAATCAAATAATTATTTATTAATTAGATGTACTCATAAACCTGAACCATTTCCATATGAAAAGGCATTTACCAGTCAACTTGGTAATTTTGATTATGTTTCTAAAATATCAGATTTAATTATACAACTGATTGAAAAAGGTTCTAATGGTTTATATAATGTTGGAACTAAAAGAAAAACTATGTGGCATTTGGCAAAAGAAACAAAAGATGATGTACAACCCACAAATAAATTACCAGATGAATCAACACCTAGAAATGTAGTTATGGATGTTTCTAAATTAAATAAAGAATTAGGTATAGATGAAAGTTAAAGATATTTTAAATCAAACTGCAGTTTTAGTTTGTGGAAATTTAAGTTCTGAAAATAACTTGAAAAAACATGAGAAAATTGCAGAACATAATAAACCTATTTTTGATAAATTTGAAATGGTTGTTTCTGTATTTAATAAGACATCTGATTTTGAAGATTCGGATTTGAAATCATTGAATGATATGATGAGGTATTTTTATAATTCCATTACATTGACGGATTGGTCTAATAGAGGTCATCAAATTGGGTATGTTGATTTAGATAAAACAGGTATTTCATTTATAAAAGATAATTTTAAGAAAATTAAGTATATTTTTAAAGTTGATGCAGACTATCTCGTTAATAATAATTTTTTAAATTTGCAAATGGATGATGATACTCAATTTTTTTATCAACCTTCTGTTAACTTAAAGGATTTAAATGATTTCGGTGATGTTAAAAAATATTATGATTTATTTTTATCCGATGATTATGATGATGGTTTATGTCCAGCTACTAATGATTTTATAGTATCTACTGAAATTGATTTTTTATATGAAAATAGTAATATTATAAAATCTTTATATGATAAATGGATAGATATGGGTTATGAAAAATCAAATCAAAATTTAGTTTTAGCAGCAGAACATTCTTTAAGTAAATCTATAAAAAGAAATAAATTTAAAAGACAAATGATGTTTGATGAAAATACATTTCAGAATGTACTTTTATTAATGCAGAAATATAATATAGGAGATCCTACATTGAAAAATGTGTATATAGATAAAATAGGTATGTGCCATTGGCAATATTCCAATCAGGAGGTAATAAATTGTGAATAATTTAACTTTTTGTTTGACTACATATAATAATATTGATTATATAAAAACTGTAATTCCTTCAGTTAGAAAGAATTGTTACTTTAAAGATGCACCATTTATTGTACATGCTGAGAATTGTACTGATGGAACTAATGAATGGTTGCATAGGAATGTTGATAAATATAATCTTGAGGTTTATATAGAACCTGATAATAAGGTGAAAAGAGGTATTGGTGGTGGTATGGATTTTTGTACAAGTAAAGTAAAAACGGAATTTATTTTCTTTGTACAATCTGATATGTACATACCAAAGAATACAGATAAATATTTGTTAGATGTTTTTGATGATTATAATGAAGATGATAGGTTAGTAGTTTCTGCTTATAGAATGCAACCTGATATTTTTAATGAGAAAGATAGACCAAGACCAGGTACAACATTTATTGATGTAGATGCTTTCGGTGCTTATCATGATAATTTTGATGAAGATTTCTTTTTAAAATATGCAGATGAATTTGTTGAGAATAATGGTGAGTATTCAATTCGTAGAGCTGAAGGTGCAGGTGGATTTATAATTAGAAAAAGAGATTGGGATTATGTTGGTGGTACTGATGAGAGATTTGCACCTGCTTATTGGGAAGATCATGACTTATTTATCAGAATGCAAAATGAAAACTATAAATTTGTATTAACAGGAAAAGCTTTAATTTATCATTTTGCAGGAAGAGCTAGTAGATTTCCTGATGACGATTTAGAAAATAGACCTCAACATTTAGCTGAGGTTGAACAGAATAGTACAATTGAATTTTTAAAAAAATATGGTAGATATCCAGATTATGATGAACAACAATTTGTTAAACCAATGCAATCTATAGATGGATCACCAAATAGAATTAATAGGGAGAAATAAACTATGAAAAGAGCTTTAATAACAGGTATAAATGGAATGGATGGTAGTCATTTAGCCGATTTGTTATTGGAAAAGGGTTATAAAGTATTTGGGATGGAGAGACGAACTTCATCACCTAATAGAACAAATACAAAACATCTTGAAGGTAAGATAACATTTATTAATGGTGATTTGACTGATCAAAATTCATTAGTTAGATGTTTAAAAGAATCAAATCCTGATGAAGTGTATAATTTAGGAGCTATGTCATTTGTTGGTGAAAGTTGGAATACTCCCGATGCAACTGGTGATGTTAATGGTTTAGGTGTTTTACGGATGTTAGAGGCTATTAGAGAATATGGTGAAGAGGTAAGATTCTATCAGGCATCAACATCTGAAATGTTTGGTCGGATGGTAGAGAATCCTGCAAATGAAAATACACCATTTTATCCAAGATCACCATATGGAGTTGCAAAATTATATGGTCATTGGATAACAAAAAATTATAGAGAATCTTATGATATGTTTGCTACGAGTGGAATTTTATTCAATCACGAATCGGAAAGAAGAGGTATTGAATTTGTAACTCGTAAGATTTCTGATGGTGTTGCTAGAATATTTTTAGGTAAACAAGATAATATAATGTTGGGTAATCTTGATTCTTATAGAGATTGGGGATATGCACCAGATTATGTTGAAGCTATGTGGTTAATGTTACAACAAGATAAACCTGATGATTATGTAATTGCAACAGGTGAAACACATTCTATTAGAGAGTTTTTAGATTATTCGTTTCAACACATCGGTATAACCAATTGGGATAAATATGTAGGACAAGATCCGAGATTTATGAGACCTGCAGAAGTTGATGTACTTCGTGGAAACCCCAAAAAAGCAGAAATAGATTTGGGTTGGAAACCAAAAACATCGTTTGGTGATTTAGTTAGTAAAATGGTAAAAAATGATATAGAGAGATTAGATGAAAACAATTAGTTTTATTATAACGAATTATAATACAAAAAAATATACTGAATGGTGTTATAATTCTATCAGAAAAAATTTAGGAAATGTACATGAAATAGTTATGTTGGATGATGGATCTGAAGATGGTACTTGGGAATTATTACAGGAGTTAAAATCCAAAGATAATAATATGATTATTCATAGAAATGAACAGAATGTAGGAATTGCTTATTCTTATAATAAAATGGTCGAATTATCTTCGAATGAAATAGTGTGTATGTTGCATTCAGATATGTATGTTCCGCCGAAATTTGATAAAGTAATGTTAGATTATATGGAGGAATTTGATTTTATCACACCATTAAGAGTTGAACCTAATGTTGGTTATCCAGAATCAGTTGATAAGTTATTGATTGATTTTGGTACTAAATCAGAAGAGTTTAGTGAAAATGAATTTATTGAATGGCATGAAAAAAATATGGAAAAAAATGCAGGTAGAGTCGAACAGAGAATGTTTTTCCCATGGATGACTACAAAAACACTTTATAATAATATTGGTGGTAATGATGAGTTATTTTTAAAATATATGGTGGATGATGATGATTTCTATTTACGAATAAAAATGGCAACAGAAAAATATTGTCAAGTATTTGAAACTGCAGTATATCATATGCCAAGTAAAAGTGTTAGAATGAGAGAAGATGGTGCAATAGATATTGATAGCCAATATACTAAATCTATTAGGAATTTTATTAGAAAATGGGGAGTGCACCCGTCATCTGTTTGGGATGAGAATAGGGATATGATTCTACCTAAAAAATATAATATAGGATTCGTTGTTAGAAATTGTACTCAAGATATGCTTAGGTTTTTGGAACCATGGTGTAATACAATTTATATTTCTGATGCAAAACTTGTTTTGAATTATTCATTAGAAGAAGGAAAGAAAACTTTGTATGATATGGCTAAGAGGGTAAGAAAAGTAAATTTTGATGAAGAAGGTAATGTTGTTAGTGGTAAAGTTGATAATAATATTATCGTTACTTTTGATTCTACTGAAATGAATGAACCAAGAGCTGCATTTTTACAGAGATTGTCTGAAATTATTGGTGACAGTGGACAACCTGGTGAAATGGAATATGATATTTTTAAATTGAAAATTAATCATTTAGGATGGCAAAGTTATGAAAAAAGATAAGTTAAAAAAGATAAAAGATAGAATAAAATATCTCGAAATGGAAATATCTCATGAAAGATTCTGGGATGGTTATGCATTAAAGGGTATGAAAGATGAGTTAAAGAAACTTAATAAAAAACTAAAAAGTGTGGAGGAATAAATGTCACATATAGATCCAAGAAATTGGGATGATGAGAGGGAAGAACGAAAAAGACAAAAACGATTTAAGAAGAGGAAACAAAGAAAACAATACAAAAAAAAGAAAAAACAAGAAAATAAAAGGAATGGGAATAATAAATGGTAAAAAAAATAATTAGTTATATATTTATATGTGTATCATTTATGGGATGTGATAATCAAATAATCAATCCTGTAGAGAGTGATATGGGTGAAGAGATAAATAATTCTGGATATTATTTAGAAATAGAATCTCAGTTAGAATATGATGGAAATTATTATCATATGTTATTTTTAGATGGTTATATACAAACATTTACAACATTAACTGCAAAAACAGGTTCTAAATATAAAATTCAAGAATTAAGTTGGAATACTGATAGACAATATAATATTGAATTTTGGAATACCGATAATTATACGGATTTAGTAAATCCAACATCTTATACAGATGATGGTTTTGGTTACACGGTATTTGGCCCATGGGAAGATTTTGTAAACGATACAATTACAGTTTATTGTAATTATATGGATGAGTATGGTTTGACTTATATTGATTCATTGAAAATAATAATAGAATAGGGGGAAAAATGCATTATATTTTAAGATTAAAAGGTGGTGGAACAGGTTCTAGAGTTGATAGGACAGAATCTGGTAGTCTCGAAGAGGCAGAATTATTCTTTATGAGTAGAAAACAAATGGATAGAGAAACATTTAATAAATTATATGAGGTAGAAGAAGATGAGAGATAAATTAGGTCCATATATAAGTCAGTTGATGGCTACCATAGTGGACAAAGAACAAGATGATTTTGTTAAAGAATTAGCTATTAATGAGTTGGAAAGATTAAAAGTTGATTTAAATTCATTTTTATTAAAATATATTAAAAATGATGATGACACCAAGTCAGAAGAAACAGTTAAAAAATTACTTCAAGAAGAAAAAAATAAACAGGAGGAAAAATAATGTCAGGTGAAGGAGATATTAAGAATGCAGGTGATATAGAGTGGATTCCAATGAGATTCGCTGATTTACAGGATAATGATTTATTTTGGGTTGAAAAAAGTAGATCTATTCAAAATTCACCATTTAGAAAAATTAATGATGAAACTGCATTACATTTAAGGGAACAACGAGTTCAAAGGTTAGTACCTAAAGCAATGGTTTATTTAAAAGAGTATTAATGAGAAAATATTTAAAAATACCTGGAAGAAGATTTGTATTAACTAAAAAAATGGTAGAAGATTCCATAGAGAATACAAAATCTAATGCAGAAGCATCTAGGTGGTTGGGTGTTTCATTTAATACTTACAAAAAATATGCAAAAATGTATGGTTTATTTGAACAACATAAGAATCAGAGTGGTAAAGGTGTTAAGAAAACACATATTCATTCTAAATATGATTTGGATGACATTCTTTCCGGTAAATATGAAAATTATTCCAAAAAAATGTTAAAACGAAGATTGATAGATAATGGTTATATTACAGAAGAATGTGGTGTTTGTGGTTGGAATGAAAAAAGATTAACAGATGATAGAATATGTTTAACATTAGATTTCATCGATGGTGATGAATCTAATTTTTCGATAGAAAATTTAAGATTATTATGTCCAAATTGTTATTTTACTAATGTTGGTAATTTTAAAAACTCTCAAATTTTCTGTACTAAATGATATTTATTAATATAATATAGGGGATGTTTGTATGTCAAATATTGAAGATAAGATAAAAAAAGTGGTAGAAAAAAATATTAATCTTAATATGAAATCTGTCAAAGATAGAAATAAATTAGTAAGTCAATTATCAGAATTAGTTTCTAGTAAGTCAAATGAGGTTGCACCTCAACAGACACGAACTACAACAAGGTCTGAGAATTTTGATATGTTTGAAGCCATAAAAAATGGAGTCGAACAGAAAAAACAAAATAAAAAAAGAATTGATAAAAATAGTATAAGTAATAATCCTGATTTGAATCCTATGACTGGTTTTATACCTGGACAATCTGCTAAAATGGTGAATGATAATGATATAGATGATTATTATAAATCTATTGGTGATAAGAAAAAACCAAAAAAATCTAAATCAAAAAATGTAAAACCTAAAAAGCCTACTATTGAAGAGATTGCATCTAAAAAGATGAATATTCCGTCTAGGAATGTGAAACGTAATTTAAATTCATTAAATAAAGACTTAAAACCAAAAAAATAATTTTAGATTAATATTTTATTTTTATCTTCTTCTTTCTTTTTTTAATATTTATTAGTGGATACATGTATTTTATAAACGGGAGATTTTTGTATGGAATTGTCACAACATAGAATTAAAGAAATAATTAGAGAAGAACTAACTAATTTCATTTCAGAATCAGATAATAAACTTGCTAATTTATCTGGTGATATTTTAGATCAGACTGCTGATTCACTTTGGCAAAATTATTGGATACCTGCTAAACCTGTTGTTAAGATTGCAAGGAGTTTGGGTATGGTAGACCACATCAATCCTGCCGATAAAAAACAAATTAAAGAAACTGCAAAAAAGATATCAGAAATACAAAAAAGGGGTATTAGTAGAATAAAAGAAGGTTCATTAGATTGGGAGAAAAATTTTAAATGGGCTAAAACGGATGAATTAAAAGTTATTCAGTTTTTAATAGGAATGAGTCATGGTGGTATTAGTGATGTTATTAAAGATATGAAAAAGAATCCATCTGCATTCAAATCATTTGTTAAAGATTTATCAAAACAAGGTTTGTATGAAGGTTTTGCTGGAGCTATGAAAGAGGGTGATAGAAAAGAATTTGAAAAAATTAGAAAACAACAAGCTGAAGTTCTTGGATATACATTGACAGGTAAATCAGATGTTAAGTCGGATATTGGTGATGCTACAATTAAAGAGAGTGCAAATCCTGGTCAAAAACTTCGTGTTCAGATGCCAGATGATGGTAGTAGTTTCAAAACGCATTTTGAAGAAGATGATGAGGATAAAGAGAAAGTTGATGAAAATAGAGTAAGAATTTCTACAATGAAAGATGCAAATTTTCATAATGGTATAGTTCAACTTGTCGGTAAAAAAGGTAGAGTTGCTATGGATAGAAAAAGTTTAAGAATGTTAGTATATGCAGTTAAGAAAAAGATGGGAAGTGGATTTACTTCATTCAGAGAAGGAAAAATTAATGAAAGTACAGTAACTTTACCAAATGGAATTAAAGTTAAGTTAGATTTTAGTGGTATAACATTACAACAAAGTGGTAGCAAACCTGTATTTTTAGATAGAAAAGAAATGATGACATTTTTTAAGGCTACTTCAAAGTATATGAAAATAAAAGAAGGAAAACTTACAGAAGATAAATTTATTGCTTTCTATAAAA
>CETC01042427.1_pt1 | contig 14505 bp, 9 predicted proteins | sample 326911 | NCBI WGS metagenome assembly CETC01 (sample SAMEA2622694, study PRJEB7988) | marine metagenome | isolation source: saline water (ENVO:00002010), including | reverse complement strand
AGAAAGGGAATACGACATGACCAGTGAAGAAACCAAACACCAGAAATCACAAATAGTAATCTCATAAGTATTTTATTAACAGATATATTATAACCCCTTCTAAGACGCTTGTAAACCCCTCTCAGACAGATCCTAGACTGTCACATCAAGCATGAGCATAATACACGTAGGTTCCACCATTTGCATTGTAACTAGTATTATCAGTTTTAACTCTAAATCCTGTGGATGAGAGAGTAAAGGCATCACGATCTATCTCAGCATTAGGAATGTTAAACGCTAAACGCTTATCCATACCTCGAACACTATCATTCACATTATATCCATAACCACTAGAGTCTGTCCTCTTGACCATTATAAATCTTGGTTGGAATCCTGTGGTTACAAATGGACCTGAAGAACCAGTGCTACCATTACCAGTGAAAGTACCAACACTACTAATTCCGTCAATAGACTTAAATAACAGGGCTATGTAGGATTTATTGGTGTCATTAACAGCCCCAGTAGTTACCTCAAAACTAAATTCAGTAGGAGCTTTATCCACAAAGTAATCATAATCTCCCTCCCCATCATTACTATTCAAAACCAAATAATGAGTCCAAGGTTCATTACCTCCATCTAAATCTTTATGTCCAACTATCCAATTAGTAGTATCATCTCTATTCTTTATCCATATCATATCAGGTGCAGCACCTAATCCTCTGTGTTGAACTATTCTAACACTATCTGAGTTACCTTCATAACACACTACGTCAAAACCAGCATGGCGTTTCCACATCCACATCAAATAGCTTGATAAATCACCTGACCACTTACCTACTCCAGCATTACGATCCCAAGTTAAATTACTGTCATTAACTTCAGCATCACTTGTGTCAGTCGTGACACTTTTTGTTGCTGTTAATCTTGAACTTGCATACCAACTTTGTGAAGTTGCTGGCTGTCTTCTAATACTGAAACCAACGGGGAATCCACTGTCATAAGTAGCAATATCTGAAGTACTACTAGCATTACCATAATCCATAGCGAACACATCAGTTCCTGCCTCTGCTGGTTTTCCTACATAACCATCGGGCCTTCGGATTGCTATGTAGATCATTCTCTCACCATTCTCATTATAGTGTGCATTATTATTAGTAATTTTAAATCCTGTAGGATTTACATCTACTACATCTTGACCAGTATTTTCCGCTTCATCTGTATCTGCATTAAAAGTTACATCACCTGTGCCTACTGGTACACCTCTAATAACATCTAACATTTTCCATTCTCTATTAGATCCTGTTGCATTTTTTATGAGTAACCATTGAGGCTCAAAACCTACATAAACCTCTGGCCCATTAGTCGCTCCATTTCCAATATAACTACTCGTCTTGATTATATTTTCATCAGCATCTGAACCAAACTTAAAACCCTCTGGGTCATCGAAGGGGCTATCTGTACTTGCTGTTGGATCACCATTAGCGGTAATTGCATCTTGAACAGTGATAGTTCCAATCATACCAGAGTGGAATCCACATTGATAATAAAAAGTACCAGCAGTATTAGGTGTCCAAGAAACAGTACCACTTTGTGATCCCTGCCCTGTTGCAGCAGGAGTACTTACATTTGAACCTCCATTTGACACTCTAATGTAGAATGGATGCCCTGAGGCATTGACAGCAAAGTTAACAGTATCACCAGTATTAATAGTAACGGTTGCATTGTTACCTGAAACAGAACCATTCCTATCAGTTCCTGAAAGTGTATAGGCACTAGAACCACTGTTGCCTACATTTATTGAAAAAGTTTCACTAGATGGAACTGTTGCACCTGTAACTGAACTATTGTTGCAACATAAAAGCTTGGTATTCGTTATGTTTGTTAATGGTTCATATGTTGGTTTAAATGATGAGGTATAAAGTGCAGTACCATTTACAAATCTAGCATTAGATATTTTTCCATCAATTGGATAACTGTTACCATCAGATAAATTACCTATATGTAGTGGTATACTGGTAGAATTTGTAAATGCTTCATTCCAACTAAATGTTCCGCAAGCTTGACCATTTATAAAAAACCTTCCAGTAGTTCCATCTTTTACAACAGCAATGTGATACCATTGACCAACATTTATAGTTACTCTAGAAGATTCATGTGTAGTTATAGTGCTACCATTCCCTCTATAGAAAAATAAATTACCATTACTTTTAATATCTAAACCAAAAGAATATTTACCACTACCATTCCATCTATTAATAATAGAATTATAAGTTTGACCTGTAATATTATCCATATAAACCCAAGCTTCAATAGTAAGACTACCATCTGCTGCCCAATCAAAATCTGAATTATTCACTGGCATACTCAAATAGTCATTCCCATCAAAATCAACAGACCTTGCGGTGTCAGCAGTTGACTCACCTCCTGCGAATAGGTAGGCAATAAACTCATCTCCGTTTGCATTGACTACTGGAGCCGTACCAAGTGTAAATTCAGTAGCGGTAGGGGCTGTGTCATTCCATCTGTTTGATGCACCTCCTATTGAATCACTAGTATTAAGTTGTAAATAATATCCAGGAGGATTAGATGAATGCTGTCCTCGATGATAAACATTCCAATTATCTGATGTATCTAGACGTTTGACAATAATCATTCCAGGGATACTTCCAAGATTATGATTTACGGTCCTAGCACTACCTGTACCTGTGTAGGTAACAACATCAAAGAACCCCTTTGCCTTGCGGAATGACCATGAGGTATATTTGGGATCTCCTGTCGGCCAGTTAAAATATTGATTTCCATCGTCAGATTTCAACGTAAATCCAGTTGATGTAAACGAGTTAATATTTCTTGCGTTTGGGTCTGTAATAGAATAAGTATCTTCAGCATCAGTGGTATTACTTTCTATATATTTCCCTGCACCTCTTACAGTATCAACTATTGCATGATTAACAGAAGAAGATCTGTTTTTTACCCATACCATTCCACCTTCACCAGACATGTCAAGGCCAGTATTTATTGTCTGATCAGATCCCGTTCCCTTCCACAAATAAGTCGAAAATACTTCGTCAACATATACTTTAGTTGATCCACTCTTATAACTAAGTGCTCCTGCACCTCCTCCAAATCCAGGAAATCCAACAAGAGGATACTCTTTTTTATATGAATTTGTCATAATCTAGTCCTCCTTACGCTGCACCAAGGGCATTACCTATTATGTGATATGCTGGTGCTGAACCAGTTTTTTGTATTGTAAATGCGTATATATCATATCCACTACCATTAGCAGCAGAAGGTGCAGAACCACCTACCCAATCTAGATCTATATTACTTGTACTATTATCAATCTTAACACCAGTTGTACAATAATGACTTGATGATGCAACCATTAATGTAACAGAAATAACATCACCCACATCCATTACTGAGTCTAATGATTGACTACTACTTACTCTAAAGTCTGGGAAGTAGTTTCCACCAGTAGCAGTAGAGTATCTTTGAACATGTCCGTTCTCTAGTTCAAAATCAAACTCTCCACTTAATGCTGTAGATGTATCACTATTTCCTTCTTCTACCTTATATCCGTCTAAATCTGTACCAACAGTAACAGTGTGAATACCAGTCGTTATTGTTCCGTGGTTAGTCGTCTCAAATTTTTTCGACCCATTAAAGTAGATCTCTACTGCTGCGTCATTTTTAGCCCTTAACATCCATTCACCAGATGCATAAGTGCCTTTAATAAGACCTATTTCTTCGCTTCCGCTTTCTAAGTATAAAGCTCCAGTAGTGTTATTAATATACGATCTAGTACCGTCATGATAAAGAGATAAATCCGCACCAGCTCCTATCTGTAATTTTTTACTATCAGTAACAATATTAATATTATCTCTTGCAGTGATAATACCAATCGAATCTACATTTTGAACATCTTCATAACTAATAGTTCCACCAACAGATATATTACCACCAACAAATAAACTCTTAGCAATACCAACACCACCTGATATAATAACTGAACCAGTTGTAGTGCTAGTTGCTTCAGTGGTATTAGAAACAGTTACAATACCACTAGAAACAAACTCAGATACATCAGCAAAATTAGATGCACCACTTAAAGTAGAAATACCAGTTACTTTTAATGAAGCTAAATCACCAACACCATCAGCAGTTATACCAGTTAATCCAGATCCATCACCACTGAAACTAGTAGAAGTAGTAACACCACTAATAACAAGTCCCTTATCACAGGTGGCCGCTGTACCTGTTCGGCTTCTTATGATATCGACGTTAATCTGAGACATTGTTTATTACTTTTTTAGATATTTATGAGGTTAAGCATGTGCATAAAATGCATACTGGAAGGGAACACCATAACTACTATCAGTAAATAACTGTATTCCTGTTATTGCATCATTACTTGCATAATTAGTACATGAACTCCCTCCATGCATGTGATCGGAAGTACCATTAACAAACCAGCCTGTCATCCTGCAATCAAATAGTTTCTTCCATGTAGTGTTGAAAGGATCATAAAATGTCACTTCCCCCATGTAGTTTTGCCTGTACATAGAGGATGAAAACATATAACGGTTGTCATTAGCATGTTGAGCACCACTTTGAGACCCACCATTTCCCCAATACTCTTCCATACGGTAATTAGTAGTTACATAACTACTACCATTGGTTGATATTCGTAAACCTATCTTATCTTCGTTACTTGTATCATAACGAGCGAAAAAGAATGCTATCTTAAACCATTTATAAGTTCCACTATATTGAGTAAGTCCATTAGCACCACCAAGGGTATCTATTGTTGATACATTACTGGTACTAGTAGCAGTCTCAAGCAAAGTCCATTGTCCACCACCAGCATCTGCCCATGTAGCAGTAGCAGAAGCACCACCAGAAGTTAATACCTGTCCTGATGTACCATAATCAGTAGCAGCAACACCCACTCCACCAGCAGAGAGACCTAATTGTCCATTAGTTCCTATACGAAGTCTCTCATCTCCATTTCCAGCAGATGAAGTATGATTAGTAAAGAAAGATAAACTTGTTGCATTATTTGATGTCGCATCTCTATTTGCTCTTATGGATGCAGTTGCACCACCAGAACTATTACTGTTTGCAAGATATAACTGAGCATATTCAGCATTACTATTAACATGATGTCCTCTTACAGTTAATATACCAACAGTTGTTCCTGGATTACCAGAATGTTGATCAATACCAATTGTAACATCACCTCTTACATCGAACGACCTTGTTGGTATGGTAGTTCCAATACCAACTTTACCATCATCACGGTTTATAGCAATTCTTTTTGTTGTTGAGTCCGTGCCACAAGTTACATAAAGTCTATTATCTGCTCCACTATAAAACATTCCACCACCATTGGAAGTGGATCCTGTTGCTCCCTCTGATAAACGCAATGTTGCATCAGCAGCATTAGTATTTGTAGTAACTTCTAATAATGCCCCAGAACTATTAACAATCCTAACATCACCAAATGTACCTATACCAGTGGCATTAACATCAGTAACAGTGACATTAGGACTACCAGTTAATCCTTGTGCATTTGTTGCAGTAGTAGCAGTAGTAGCAGTGGTAGCAGTGTCTGCATTACCTGTTACATTACCAGTAACAGCACCAACAAAAGTAGTAGCAGTACAAACTCCAGTTACAATAGCACCCTTACTCAAGGTAGGAGCACTAATGTCATCCTTATCTACAATTGTGTCAACCTGAACTTTTGACATGTTATTACTTTTTTAGTTATTTATTAACTTAAGCATGAGCATAATAAATATAATCTTGGCCGCTACCATTAAGTTGATCCCAAGTTGAAATTACTTGGAAACCTGTCGCACTAGTATCTAAATCATCAGAAGAGGATTGATTACCAGTGTCATTTAAATCTAGACGCTGATCATTACCCGAACCTAAACCTCTTAACGTGTCATAAAGGAACCAATTAGTGCCACCAGTTGTGCCTTTGATAATAATTAATCTTGGGGCAAATCCTAGAGTGACTGTTGGTCCTGTAGCAGAACCATTTCCTGTATAATGGCCAACCTTGCTGACACCCTCAACGCTGGAGAAAAGCATAGCTACCATCGAGGTCTCGAAACCATTTGTTTCTCCTTGAAATCCAAGAGTAAAATGTGTAGAGGTCGGTGCTGTATCGTTCCACCATTCATTATGATCAAATTCACCATTAGTTGAATTAAGTCGAATAACGTAGTCTTGTGGGTCTGTTCCTCCATTTAAGCCTTTGTGATATACGGCCCAGTTTTCATTTGCATCTCTATTTTTTATAATCATCATCTCTGGGACGGCGTTCAATGAGTGAGGTATTTTTAAATTATTTCTATTTGTACCTTCATAAGGCACCACATCAAAACCAATGTGGCGTTTCCACATCCATGACTGCCAAGTAGAGTCTAAATTGCCATCTTCGTACCCAACATTACTGTCCCAGTTAAAACCACTCCAAGTAGTATTAGTACCATCATTTGCATAAGCAGTCCATGTTCCTGTCAGTCTGGTTGCGGTATATCTATAAGAAGTAGTAGCAGGTTTTATTAAGAAAGCAAAGTCAACAGGGAATCCACTATCAAAGTTAGGAATATTAACACTAGACGCACCCGTATCCATAGCGAATACTTCAGTTCCTACCTCTGATGGTTTTTCTACATAACCATCAGGCCTTCGGATTGCTATGTAGACATACGTTTTACCTGAGACATTTTGCCAATTGCTACTGGCACTGCTCAAATTAAAACCTGTAGGAGTAGGATTTCCAAAGTTATAACCATATTCTTGTGAAGTATTATTAGGAGCAAAGTACTGATCATTACCATCATCAACCCAACCTCTCATACTATCTAATAATTGCCAATTACTACCACTATCAGTTATATTTTTAACTAACCACCACTGAGGTTCCCAACCCAAATAGATTTGATGGTTAGCAGTAGAATTACCAATATAGCTACCCGTCTTGATTACATTTTGGTCTCCTCCTTCTCCAAAAACAAAACTATCTGGGTCATCGAAAATACTTTCACCAGTGGATACTGTCGGATCTCCAACTGCTGTAATGGTTCCAGGTGTAACTGTAGCTGCTGTTGTAGTAGATCCATTACAGCATATAAGTTTGACCTTATCTGATTCAGCATCTCGACTTGATGTGGTATATACTTCTGTAGCAGGAGTAAAGTCAGATGTATAAAGTGCTTGTCCTTTGACAACCCTAAAGTTGGCTATTTTTCCATCCATCAAGGAAGTATCTACATAATAACCACCTATGCATAGATTTCCAAAATTATAATCTTTAGTATCAGATTGCGAGATAAGTTCTACTCCATCTATAAAGACTTTTGTTAGGGAAGATCCTACAGTACCCAGTCTGCAAACAGCAAAATGCGTGAATTTGTCAGGTGTATAAGAATAATTCGCTTGGACACTGGTATCATTATAAATTAATTGTATTTTTCCACTACCACTTGCATTGTATCTTAATGCAAGTGAATCACTTGTACTTGCTTTCAAACCTCCAGTTGTGTCACTTATTTGGAAAAAACCTGTACTTGCTGCATGGGGTTTAGCGAACCATCCTTCAACAGTAAAATCACCTGTGCCAAAATTAAAATCTGAAGAATCAGCGAATGTTAAACGATCATCAGTACCATCAAAATTAACTGCGTTATTGTTTGAAGACTTACCTCCTGCGAATAGGTAGGCTACATAGGTTGCTCCATTAACATTTAAAAACTCACCAACCGTGAATTGAGAAGAAGTGGGGGCTGTTCCGTTCCAATAACTAGAATGAGAAGCAGCAGCATCAGTTGTATTAAGAAAAACTGCTTTAGAAGTTGCACCAAGACCTCTATGGTAGACATACCAATCTGCGTATGATGCATTTGAATCAGTACGTTTGACCATCATGCATCCAGGAATACAATTTAAAGAATGATTAAGATCTAAGTGACCGTCACCATTAATGGTATTACCTGTTCCTGTGTAGGTAACAATATCAAAGAACCCTTTTTGTTCACGAAATGTCCATGAGGCGTATTCATTATTAGATCCATTTACTTCATTACCACTACCTACAGTAAATCCAGAATTAGTAAAACTAGGTTGAAGGAGGTCAGCAGTATTTTGAGCTAAATCACTATCTGACCTTAATCGTTGATTTGCACCTCTTTCTGTGTCAAACAAGACGTTAACATTACCTGTGCTCCTACTCTTCATCCATGCCAAACCACCTTTACCATCAGACCCAGTAAATGGACCAAATCCTTGAGATAGGGGATCTCCATGTTTAGTAATCGTTCCAGGAGTAACAGTTGAACCTGTTACTGTAGTTTTATTGCAACATAAAAGTTTTACATTTGATGCTGTAGCACCCTGACTTGTTGTTGTTAATGCTTCTGTAGAAGGTGTAAAGTTAGATGTATAAAGTGCTTGTCCTTTCACTATCCTTAAATTGGATATATTACCAGTCAGTAAACTACCACCTACACTAGTAGCACCAAGGTAGAGAGTTTGTGCTCCATAATTATGATTATCAGTAAATGATAATTTTTCTGTACCATTAAGGAATACTTTTGTTGTACCTGAACTTCTAGAAACTGCAATATGATACCACGTATTTAGTGATAATACTGTGCTTGAATCCTCATGATGACTTGCGGTAGAGTTGTAGTACCTTAATCTTCGTGTAATACCTCCATAAGTGTAGTAGTCTAGATTTCCATTGTCCCCAAAATTTATTAAATAAGAACCATCATCATTTAGGTAAAACCATGCTTCCCAAGTAAAATCACCTGTACCAAAAGCAAAGTCAGAAGATGAAGGTATAGACAACCAATCACTACTACCATCAAGATATACACTGTTTCCTGCATTATTATCACTTAATTTTATTCCATTACTAATTGACCTACCAGAGATACCATCACCAGTCCACAGGAAAGTCGAGAAAATATCGTCAACATATACCTTAGATGCAGATGAACTATGAACACCAAATCCAGTAGCACCACCACCAAATCCAATAACGGTCTGTAAGGGCATTTCCTTCTTAAACCAAGAGTTATTATTCATTTCACCTTCTCCTTATGATGCTGATGTTAATACTTGATTCCCTATGACATGGAACGTTGCATCCCCAACTTTAAGTATATTAAATGTATAAGTATCAAATCCACTACCTCCACCTGCAGCAGGAGCAGTTCCTCCTACCCAATTAATCTCATTAGCAATACCATCAATTGTAATGGCATTTACATAAGCAGTTGTTGCATTAACAGAAGATATTCCAGTAACGTTAATTGCATCACCTACTGACAGGTCTGTATTAATACCAGTCGTGGAGTAGATATCTATGGTATTATTTGTTCCTCCTAAGTTACCTGATGTGAAGAAAAGGTTTCCGTTTGTTATATTCCAATCATTCGTAGTGCTCCATGCTGTAGTAGTTGAAGTAAATGCTTCAACCATTGTACCACTAACATCTAAACCACCAGTTAATTTTATTCCCGCATTAGTGGTTTCTAATTTTTTGCTTCCATTAAAATATAAATTTACAGCTGCAGTTGAATTAGCTTGCAGCATTTGTGCTGCACTAGGGTTACTAAATTCAATAGTAGCTCCTCGTATTTTTAGAGTGCCAGTGGCATTTTCTATAAAACTATTACCACTGGTATGATGAATTGTTAAATCTCCTGAATTACCAAAGTAGGCTTTTGCATTATCAGGCATTGAAAGTCCTGTACCTACGGTGGTAACACCAGCAACTATTAAATCTCCAGCAGGATTAAAAGTAGCACCAACACCAGTTGGTTCTCCTACTTTAATACCATTTCTTGCAGTAATAAGTCCAGTGGAATCTACATTCGTTACATCTTCATATGTAAGAGTTCCACCGATTGATAAATTACCACTAATCGTTGCACCAACTGCAACAATACCACCATATCCTAATGAGACACCAATACCAGTTCCTGCGGTATCAGTAGAATGCATACCATGAGTAAAGGTACACGGACCTGTAGCCGCTCTGTTAGTAAATTTGTCAGACCTTACCCTAGACATAGTATTACTTTTTTAGTTATTTATTAAAGATAATTACCCTGGATAACCAACATTTGTGGAAGGGAAAGCTCTAGTTGTCCCGTCCGTAGACCAGGCAATACGAGCCCATCCCTCATAAGTTGGTGCTGAAGCGTTTACATGCACCCAACCGTCTCTATATCCATCTCCACCTTCTCCTAAACCATTTGGGGGATTGTTTGTATTACCTCCTGTCTTAGATCCTTGTCCTCCACTACCATTATCTGCAACACCCCCTGCACCACTACTTCCTTCACCCCACATAAAAGTACTACCACCTCTTCCCCAAGTAAAATTGTTTCTACTATTAACTGGAGCACCACCACCACCGCCTCCACCTTGTCCATCTTGACCATCAGCACCATTACCACCATTACCACCATTACCAGACCAACCAGCTGCACCACCTGCACCTCTTGGATTTGTTGTATAACCTCCTCCAGGTTGTCCTGCTCCGTTTCCTCCTCTATTGACATCCCAATCTGTGCCCTGGCTACCTAAAGATCCATATAACGCACCATTTGATTGCATTCTTGATGCATTATCATCTCCCCCTCCAGAATCACCGTTATTTCCTCCTTTTCCACCTTCAGCAAAAACTAACCATTTGTTTGCACCTCCACTCCAAGTTCTAATATAACCAGCCCTTGAATAATTAGTGACTGCTGAATCGGACCAATCATAATCCATAGCCCCAGTGCTTCCATTACTAATATACCTATACCAAAGACCAGACATACCTGTAAAATTTGAACCTAGATTTGCTGTTGTTCCTGACTTAACATATAAAGTTTGTCCAGGTGTGACAGTTATATTATTTCGCCAAACCATTTCACCACCACCAACTGCCCAAGCTGCTTGGCTAGAAGGACTAGATATATTAACTCCACCTGCACCACCACCCATGACAGCAACTGAAATACTTGTTACTCCTGCTGGAACTTCCCAAGCTGTTTCTGTAACAGAACTGTTATATAATTCTAATGTTTTTATAGCAGCTGCAGTGGAATTTGATTCTGCATTCTTAAACCATACAGCATCAGTTTTTTGTGCTCCCCCTGCCATACGTAATCCAGTTGCACCACCACCAAATCCAGTAATACCCTGAAGTGGTTTTTCTTTTGGATACCAGATATTATCAGTCATTATGAAGTTTTAACTTGATTAGCGATAACAAGGAATGTTGCATCTGCGGTCTTAACAATATTAAATGCGTATGTATCAACACCAGACGTTCCTCCAGATGTAGGAGCACTACCTCCCACCCAAGTCTCAGTGGCAGCAATACCATCTATTTGTATGTTATTGATATATCCACCAGCATTATTAACAGCAGTTATCATAGTAAGTGACATTATATCTCCTGTTGACATCTGAGTGTTTATACCAACACTAGACGTAAAAGCTAAAGTACCAGGACTACTACCATAATTTGAACTGTTATACTGAACCACTCCATTATCTAAATCAACAGCACCATTAGAACCCCATGCTGGTGATGATTGTATATAACATCTCTCTATTAATTCTCCATTATTTAAAGAAATCGCACCTGTTGCTGTGATACGCATTCTTTCTGACGAACTATCACCAGGATGGAATATTATATTATCCTTTGCTCTTATACCTAAATCTTCATAGTCTCCTTGTCCAAATCCAGCTGAACAACCTATGTAATGTTGAACTACTCCTTGTCTCCATAAACGTATATGTGATCCATTTGTATTTCCACTGTCAAGTATTAATGTTCTATCATTAGTAGGTTCATAAACATGAAGTGCGGCAGTTGATCCATATGGAGCTGTACCTATACCAAGTCTACCACTTGAGTCAATACGAAGTCTTTCACTACCACCTGTTTCTGCTGTAATTGTATCAGCACTTGGGAATCTTATTGTAGTATCTGTGTCTCCAAGATGAACTATCTTATCTGCTATATTTAAATCACTACTAAAACTACCAATACCAGCAGATAAACCTCCTGCAGGGTCAAATGTTCCACCAACACCAGTAGGTGAACCTACATTCAAACCTCCTCTAAAAGTACTAAGTCCAGTAGCATCAACTCTTTCTACATCCTCATATGTTAGAGTACCACCGATAGAAACGTCACCACTAAAGGTTCCAGTCGTTCCATTAAAAGCACCACTAAAAGTAGTAGCAGTTACTAAACCAGCAATAATACCACTAGAATTGGCAGTAACAGCAGAACCAACAACTACAGAAGTAGCAGTTAATACTCCAACAGTACTAACACCAGTAACATTTAAGTCATCTGATACAGTAACAGGAGCTACTGTCCTGCTCTTGATACTATCAACGGCAAGTATACCCATTAGACATTTCCTATTTGTAGAACATCGATAACCATAGTCTTACCAGATCCCACTGTAACAGCGATACCACTGGCAATCTCAACGTTTGGAATAACAGACACAACAAAAGATGTAGACGCACCTGCATTGGTAGCATCTAAATTTAAATCTTCAGTAACTGTCTGATAAGCATCAATAAATGTGAATGGTGAACTCTCTCCATCAGAGTACTTAATGGCAGTACCAACACCACCTCCACCACCACCAGCAATGGCAACATCAACACTCTTGGTAGAAGAGTTATATACTAAAGTATTACCAGTACCAACAAAATTGATGGTGGTTATTGCTGCACCAGCATTAATAACTTCACCACCTGATTGAATACCAATATTAAAACCACCAGTGGCAGTTATAATACCACTAACATCTAAACTACCACCTAGAGTTTGATCTCCACTATTTCCTAGTGCATTAGCAACATTGAAGTTCTCATAAATTACAAACTCTACATCATCATTAACACTCAATGCATTAACAAAAGTGACGCTAGAACCATCTCTCGCAGTATAGTCCTCAGCGTCAACAAGTTTTACACCATTACGATATACATCTAACTGACCAATAGTATATCCACCAGTTACAGTGGATATGGTTTGGTTGGGAGTTGCATCAATAATAATTCGCTTACTATTTTGCGTACCCGTTATAGTATTGTCGTTACCAAGATATCCCATGCTAACGTAGGCCTAGAGGATTTTAGTTATTTATCATCCTTATCAGTTGTAATATTCAAATTAGTCAAATCATCTATAGGTGAAGGGACTGTAAAAATCTCTTCATTTGCAGTTGATATGCCAGCAATATCGACACCATCCATACTTGCAAATAAATCTGCACCAGTAACATTGATATTAAGAGTATCATCATATGGAGTAGGCATAGAAAAATTTACTACACTATCAGGTATATCAATTTTAATATCAGGCATGGTGAAATTTGAGACAATTTCTTCAGATTCAAGATTGTCAACAAATCCCATGATGTTTCCGTAGACTTCATGTTGAGTTTTGATATACTCAACTAATTTTTCATACTTTGATGAGCAAGACATTGTAAACTCTTCTATTCAATTGATATTATATAATAAACTCTATATTATGTCAAGCATGTGCATAATACATGAATTCTATAGTGTCTGTACTACCCCATCCATCATCAACTATTGAGAAACCAGTTGAATTTGTTGAAATAGGTGCATCATTAAAGTATTGATAAGTAGTACCCGAATCTTGTGCAGCAGTACTATTTAATGCAAGTTTTAAATTATCATCACCGCTATATCTCAAAGAATCCCAAACAAACCAACCATAACCAGATACTCCTGAGTATGCTTTAATCAGTATAAATCTGGGTGCAAACCCAGTTGTTACGGATAATGGATAAGAAGCAGAAGCAACCCCAGAAAAACTACCAACCTTACTTATTCCTTGAACGCTGGCGAAGAGTATGGCTAAATAATCGTTATTACTAGTATTTGGATTAATGCCAATACTAAAGTGAGTCGATGTAGGAGTCGTGTTATCCCAGCGAGCTTGTGATACACCAGACTGTTGATCGGTCGTTTCAAGATTAATTGATCTGCCATTCCCCATAGCTTTGTGGTAGACGTACCAGTTTGCGACATCTGGACCTCTACCTTTAACCCACATCATTTCTGGAATTTTTGAAAGGTTATGTGGAATTTGACGAGATGAAGCTCCATCCCCTTCATAGGTCACCACATCAAAACCCTGTCCTCGTTTCCACATCCATGATTGATTATTACTATAACTGGTATTATCTAACCAAGAACTACTGTAATCAAACGCATTAGAAGAATATGCTGTTTCAACATCAGTAGCATCGGTCCTTAGATTTTGACCCTGTATTAATCTTGCACCTACATCCCAATGAGCACTGCTACTTGGATTTCTAACTATAGCAAAGTCAATAGGGAATCCACTATCAAAGGCAGGTGAAGTACTACCAGCAACATCCAAAGCGAATACACCCGTACCAAGTTCGGGAGGCTTACCAACGTATCCAT
>CETC01068876.1_pt1 | contig 14576 bp, 19 predicted proteins | sample 326911 | NCBI WGS metagenome assembly CETC01 (sample SAMEA2622694, study PRJEB7988) | marine metagenome | isolation source: saline water (ENVO:00002010), including | reverse complement strand
ATAATAATTATACTAAACATGTAGAAGTTAATAATAATATTATGTGGGACGCGGGTTCGACTCCCGCCGCCTCCACTTTACAGTTTGTACTAGCCTCGTTAGTCCGACCTGATTTTTTGCTAGAGCCAGTGAAAAACGGTGAGTACTTCCCTCGTTAGTCCGACCTGTTTTTTTGTGGGAGCCAGTATAAAGGAAAGAAAATGAAGGACATTGAAATATTTTTATTATTGAACGATTCATCACCCGATCTTGACTCTTTATCTACACCTAGCGGATATGGTGTAGCTTCGGATGAACTAAAAAGACAATCCAGAGTATATAACTTGGGATGTGATATACATACTGTCTCTCGATCTCAACTTCCAGATACTGTAGACTCTAAAATTGTAGGCATATTCAATGCCGACAGTCTAATAAACAAAAGGTATCTACTGTGTCTAGCATCTCTTCATAATATGTTTCAGGATGTTGCGGTGTTTTGCGGTTCTGTCACTAACCATTTTCTCGCAAAGCCAGCAGACACTTTTCTTTCTTCTATAGCTGACATCTACCAGAGTTATAAACTTGACTCTATTTCAAAGTATTTGGTTAGGGACATAACTGGAGAAGTAGATAATTATCCAATCACAACAAACCTATTCATATCCAAACCTGCCTATAATAATATTGGAGGTCTACAGGAATTGATGACTCCTAGAGGCGCTTGCTTCTCTAACCCAAACTTTACAAAAGCCTGTGAGGAGTACGGTAGAATAATATACTCCGAAAATCTCTCAACCAAAAATCTGCTATATAACCCTAGCTTTTCTATGAATGATGCCTGTAGGTTTTTCTATGATTTAGGGTATATATCAGGCCTAAAACACAAGATGAAGACTAGTGAAGATGAGAACTATGACTTTATATGGGATATCTTTGTAGAAAGCCCAGACTCGCTTGACCACAGAGTTATGGGGCGTATATTTTTTGATGGAAGCATAAGCGAAGATCAGAGGAGTGCTTACGCTCAGAACTCGGCTATGGCTAAAACTGTCTATCAGGTTGGATTTTTTGAGGCTGTTTCTGGAAATGTAATATTATGATTTCCCTAAATATATCTACTTGTAAAGGCTTTAAAGAGCATAGAAGTGGCTGGTCTTACTGCATAAATTCTCTTAAGCCCTTTCATTCAAATTCAGGCATTTTTCTTGATGGATTTTTAGATCAGACATTCGCAAGAAGATTTGATTTTACATTGCCTGACATCCCGTTCAAAGAGCCTTGGATAGGCGTTCTACATAATCCTCCTAACGCTCCTGAATGGTTTGACAACTTCGCCACCCCTCAGTCAGTAATCAAGCGTGAGTCTTTTAGACAGTCGCTCAGGCTCTGCAAGTGCATAGTAGTATTGTCTAATTACATGAAGGATTGGCTTCGAGATAGAGTTCATGTTCCTGTTATATCAGTTAAGCATCCAACGCAGACGTATTGTTTAAAATGGAGTCCTGAAAAATTCCTTTCTAAGCAAAGACCGAAAATAGTACAGATAGGGTATTGGCTTAGGAAGATTTATTCAATACTGGATTTGCAAAATGCTTATCCATACGAAAAGGTCTGGCTTCCGGGAAATGATTACGCTAATGAGATACTAAGAAGGCTTGAAGCGTCTGACGAATTGATGCCTGAAGAAAGCAAGTACAAATGGTCGGCAGTAAAAAAACTTGAAAGACTCACGAATGAAGAGTATGATGACTTACTTACTTCTTCCGTTATCTTTTTAGATCTATATGACAGTTCGGCTAATAATGCTATTATAGAGGCCATTGCTAGGAACACACCTCTTCTAGTTAACAGGCTTCCAGCTATTGTCGAATATTGCGGTGAAGATTACCCTCTATATTTTGACGACTTAGACCATGCAGCTGAATTATTAAAAGATACAGATAAGATAATTGAAGCACATTACTACTTTAAAGAGATGAATAAAAAATGGATAAGTGGCTCCTACTTCGCAAGAGACCTAATCAATAAGCTGGAGAAAGTTTTATGAGAATGATATTTGCAATATCTCCCAGATGCGGCAGCACGGGCATGGCTAGAGCGCTTAACAATGGAACCCTAACCCAGTTTTGTATAGAACCATTTAATAAAAGCTGTAAGTACAGCGGCTGGCATCACCAATGGGATATAACATGGAATAATTTTAAGTCTTCTGGATATGGAGGACTCAAGCATATCTCATATCAAGGGACTGAACAGCAGAACAAATTTCTAATGTCCGAATGTACTCATACTATTCTACTATATAGAGAAAATTCAGTAGAGTGTTTTGCGTCTGAGTGGATGTCAGTCTCGTACAGAAATAAGACAGGCAAGGACTTGTGGGAAGTTTGGAAAGACACGGATATGTCAAGATTTCCTGATTTTTGGGACATAGAAAGAGAGCCAATACCTGATTGGTATTTCACTAACAGGAAAGAGCATATAGAAAATGTGATCTCCGAACTTCGTAAAATTGATAATACAATGCTTGTCAAATATGAAGATTTCTTTGGAAGAGATACCAGCCAGTCTGAATATGAGAGGGTTTGTGATTTCATGGATTTAGATATTATATCAGATCAATGGAAAGAGTTTGTTTCCCCTCAGCTTAAGTTTAATAAAGGGGACATCAAATACGAACTCATCCCCAACCTGAATGAATACAAAGATAGACAGGAAGAGTTTTTTATAAATGCGGAAAAATAACCAGATATACGAAGATGAAGATTCTCAGTTCATCAACTATGGTATATACGACAAAGAGGGGTGTCTCCTGCGATCCCCAGAACCGCAATCTGAAAGATATATTTCATGCATTGGAGCCGCCCAAACCTTTGGTAGATACTGCCACTACCCTTATCCTACTCTAATAAACAATTTTTTAGATGTAGATGTTTACAACATGGGCTTTGGTGGAGCTGGCCCAATGTTCAGCGCTTTTTCGGACTTGTTATCTATAATCAATCAGTCGAAGGTTTGCATTATACAAATTATGTCAGGAAGGAGTTCCGGTAATAGTTTATGGAACTGTGAGGGGCACAATTGGGGCATGAACATAGAGACGGGCAAACGATGTGTAGGTCAAAGATTCTGGGAGTATTGCCTAGAAAAGTACAGCCTAGATAGAGTTCTAGAAATAAGAGAAGAGACTAGGGCATACATTGTAGAAGGGTATAAGAATCTACTTAATTCAATTACGGTTCCAAAAATCTTGTTTTTATTCACAACCAGAAAAAATAAAGATAGAGAAAACATACGTAATGTTTACGATCTTTTTGGGGATTTTCCTCACATGATAACTGATAATGTAATAGAAAAAATCTCTACTCAGTGCGATAGATATGTTGAGTGTGTCACATCAAGAGGTTTGCCTCAAAGGTTTCCATTCAAGAAATTCAATGATTATGAAATGAATTTTTTAGACAAACCTAAGAGACAAATCACTCACAACAACTACTACCCAACTCAGGAGATGCACTTCGATGCTTTTGATGCGTTAGAAAACACAGTCAAGGAATTTATTAATGATTGATATAACAGCTCCAGTTAATAATCTAGGTTATGGGATAGCAAGTTTTAATATAATCAAAACTCTCAACACTATGGGAGTGCCTGTTAAATACCACCCTATTGGACAGCCAGAAGATCTGCCAGAGTCAGAATTTTTGCAAGACTTGATTGAACGAAAGTCAAGCATTAAATCGTCAGCATCAGTAAAAATATGGCATCAAAATGACATACATCACCATGTAGGCAAGAAACTACATGTTGGGTTTCCTATTTTTGAGTTAGACAGGTTTAACGATCAGGAGCAATATAGCATAAACCAAAATGATAGGATATTTGTTTGCTCACAGTGGGCTAAGCAGATTGTCTTAAATAACAGTAACATTAGTGACTCAAATATATTTGTTGTTCCTCTTGGTGTTGATACTGATTTATTTCAGCCTTTTATTTCGGGGCGACCTCAAACTGTATTTTTTAATTGTGGCAAATGGGAAATCAGAAAAGGACATGACGTTCTCATAGAATGTTTTAATGAAGCTTTCGACCACGACGATCCAGTTGAACTTTGGATGATGTGCGAAAATCCATTCTATTCTCCTGAAATGCAACAACAGTGGACTGCCTTATGCAAGAATTCAAAGCTAGGAAACAAAATTAGGCTAATACCGAGACAAATGACACATGCTGGTGTTTATAATTTAATGAAGCAAGTCACATGTGGAGTTTTCCCATCAAGAGCGGAAGGTTGGAATTTAGAACTCTTAGAGGCAATGGCATGCGGTAAGCCTGTCATAGCGACTAATTACTCCGCACATACGGAGTTCTGCAATGAGTCTAATTGTAGACTTATTGAAATAGACCATAACGAAATAGCCAACGACGGGTTTTGGTTCAACGGTCAAGGGTCTTGGGCTCATATAGGCGACAGCCAAAAACAACAACTAATAGATCATATGAAGATAATTCACACGCAAAAACAAAGCGGAGTCCTGTCTCAAAACATGGACGGAATAGAGACCGCCAAGAAATTCTCTTGGAAAAACTCTGCCAAAAAATTTCTAAAAGGACTGGAATAAGCTTGCAAACAGTCGTACTGTATGCTACAATTATTTCAGTCAACCAGTTAATCTTTTATAGGAGATAGAAAATGGTAGATAAGCTTAAAGCATTGGTGAGATCGAAACGCTTTTGGACTGCTGTCGGTACTGTTGTTACCGTAGCTCTTCAAGATGTCGTCGGCATCCCACCTGAAACAGCCACTAGCATTGTAGCAGTTGCTGTAGCATGGATTGTTGGCGATTCTCTTCGTCCAACGGAGTAGACATAAATAGAGAATCATGATTCTGAGTCCAGCGTAAGAAGCGCTGGGCTCTTTTTAGAACAGGAGTAAAAAATGAACTACGAATTTATTAGCACTGCAGAATCTCACTACAAAGCTAAAATGGATGAAGCAGCTTTTACAATGAGATTGTATATGAAATCTGCTGTTGGCATTGGGGAACATGCACAAGTTTTTGACGAATTCAGAAATGCTTTGGAGTCATTTCAACAAGCTAGAGACCACTTTAATCTTGTGCAAGAGTTAAAAGCTGATGTGGTTAAATCACAGCAGGCTGAAGGCGAAAGCCAAGAAGCAGAAGAGAGTGGAGATGAAGGTTAAGATCACCCTGCTTGTTATCTGTCAAGACTCGTCTATGGCAGATTCGGACATGAGGAGAATATCTATACTTCTTGATGAAAATCAAGATATGCCTTCAAAATATCTTATCGGAGACGATGAAGGTAAAATATTAAGAGAAATATCCGACAAGCATCTTAATTTTTCTTATGATTGGCTTATTAAGAACCTCGCTGGGTTTAGATGTTTGGACAAGCAAACGTCTGAAGTGTGCTATATAACAATAGTACCAAAAATGCAGGACTCAAATAAGGCAGGAAAGTTTTATAACCAAACAGAATTGGAAGGTATTAAATTAGATTCCTACTATGAGCAACTTATATCAAAATTTGGAACTTCTAGATTCAGATAATCTTAGCTGTTTCTTATACTTCTACACGGAGGAAGATTCAGAGGAATTATTGTTTTCTTGTGCTTGGGATGAAGATAGCAGCGCTTTGGATAAGTTCTGTTACCTAGCATATAAGGTTCTATCAGGAGAATTGAAAGATACCATCCTATCGGTAATAAAGGGGGAGTGTAAAAAGAAGGGGAATTCTGAAGATTATGACGCTTTGATTAAGTTTTTCAAGGCAGCAGAACAACTAAGCGAAGTAAAGGGAGCAAATAATGATGTTGTTATAAAACCTTCTTCGATAGAGCCACTCTAGATATGTGTATATAAGTATATAACTTCTATATCTATGAGGAGTAAAATATGTTCAGTAATAAGAAAATCGCTTGGGAGAGCTGGAACGCAAGAGTAGATAGTTTACAAGACTCTGAAAATGATTTAGATATCTTAGAGGAAATCTTAGCGTCTCAGATGGAAAACACTGAAGAATTTAGGCTGTTTGAACCGAAACCTAAAGTAGTACATACCCCATACGGTGTTTATACTTTAGATTCATTCTTAAAGCCATCTGACAGGTGGGATTGTTGGATTTGTTATACAAATTTTGATATAACCCACGGAGTGAAACACACTCTGGAAAGAATTGATGGAGTAGAGGCTGTCAAAGTCTTGGGAAGATACACATTCTTCTTAGGCATAGGCAAAATGTTTGACGTTCACTCTGTTAGGATGGACATACAAACCTTAATATGCGGTAATGTAGAAGAAGAAACTATAGCTCCAGAACTTAAAGCTGTAGTACAAGAAATAAAAGATCAGGTTAAAAGTAGCGCTTACTGGTCTATATTTGTGTCTCCAGTAGGAGAAATAGATTATGCTATATCTGATGTATTGGATAATGAGTACTTGGATAGCATAAGAAAATTTGAAAAGCGCAGAAATGAAACTGGTGGTATTATATTGAGGTCAGGTAATGATTAAAAATTTTGATGAAGCTGTTAAAAATATTGACTATTGTAGAATTATGGATAAAGTTTGTTCGAGATACAACAAGTATATAGAAAGAGATGACTTACTCTCTATTAGACTTGATACTCTCTGGAAGTGTTTGGATAAGTATGACCCCTCTAGGAAGACCAAATTTACTACCTATCTGTATCAACAGTTGAACTTTGCGATTAAGAACTTCCTAAAGAAGCGCAAAAGAGAGTTTACAAACATTCCCTTTGAAACATACAGGGAAGGTTCTGAAAACATTAACTTAGTCTTAGCTGACTTCCCCGAAGAATATGCCACATTACTGAAGCAAAAATACATTTTCAATATGACAATGCAGGAGATTGGGGAAAGTAATGGATACAGCCGAGAAACAGCCCGAAGAAAAATAAATAGAGCGAAGCAATATTTGAAAGATGAAGACCGAAGTACTTTGCAATGAGCCTAGTTTTAATTTAATACTAGAGTGTCTATTTGAGTCGGCTAACAAACAGGTCGATGGCGTTTGTATGCCTTCGGGACTAGTCAAAAAAGTCGATTCAGGACTTCTCATAGGCGATACATATCTCTCATCCATCATTGACTTCCCATATGGGATAAGCGATACACAGGTGAGAGTTCATCAAATATTCTTGTCTTCTAGTAGAGGAGCCTCCATATCTGATATAGTTCTTAATATTCACGATCTGGAGTCGAAAAATATGTTTTCCATAATGAAAGACCTCAATACCTGCCTAACGGCATCTAGCACTAGAGATATGAGCTTGAGGCCAGTAATAGAATACAGAGTATCCGATGAACGCTTTGTATTTGACTTATGTAAGGAGATAGCCTCTTTAGGGATACGAGAAATTGTAATTGGAACAGGAGCGCTTGTAGATGATTTAATTGATAATATAATCTTATCAAAGCTGATAGAAGAAAAAATAGGCTTAGAAGTCATTAGCTGCTCCCCTATTCTATGCAAGGATCATTACGATATGTTTCTGGACTCAGAAATATCAGGAATAAGAGTAAAATCATTCCGTTTGTTAGATAATTTTGTGTATTAGATATTAGGAACTGGACTCTTTACGGATAATTGTTGGAAAATATTTTTATTTTTTCGTATAGGAGTCATATATCATGGCAGTTCCAAGTTCAAATTCGCACCTAAAAAATACTACTGGTGGTGCCTTTGTAACGCAAACTCAAGGCGGTACAATCTTAAACAACGGTACAACGAGTACCGATAGAATTACTAAAGCATTGACTCTGGCAGATGGCGTAGCCGTATCACCAGACACCAATATGCTACCTAGCACAACAGCTAGCGGAATTTACAATGTACAGAAAGCTTTATCTGCTGGAACATTTGCTTACTCAGCAGAAGGCAAGTATGTCATTGCTCGCTCTTCAGACACTCTATCAGGAGTTTCTAAAACCAACCTCTTGTTCATGGGTCAAGCAAATCAGCAAAGATCCATTGCTCAGTTCAAAGGCGATGTTGGCGCCAAACTTCTCACTGGATGGAGACAGAATCAGTTTAGCTGGACTGGCACTCTTGATAGTGGAGCTAAGATTACTAACATGAGAATTAACTGGTTGAACAGCTCTGGTAACGCAGCGGCTTCTCCAGCTTCGTTAAATGGAACCTATCCTTGGGACCCAGTTAATGATAGCGCCGGAGCCTACAGCGATAGCGCGGCTAATCCAACTAGAGCCATTCCGGGTGAATTAGTCATGAAGGTTGATTTTGTGACCTTAAGTGTGGCTAGCGGTGGTGACTTCTTTGATTACAAAGCAATCACTGGTATGTAATAATTCTGAGGGGGAGTTAATTCTCCCCCTCTTTAATCTTTCTCGAAGGGGAAAACCCTATGGACTGGGCATCAATCAACGATATAGCACAATTAATAGGCTTGATAGCGCTACCTGCAATAGGCTGGGTTTTTCACACAGTTACAAAGCACGGGAGCAAATTAATCATGTTAGAGGAGAAGGTAAACGATTCTATCCAAAGAAGATTAGATTCTTTAGAAAATAAGGTTGACGGAATAGAGATTAAGATAGATAATAAAATTGATAAACTAGAAGATTCGCTTCATGCAACTCAGCTAGATGTTGCTGAGAAGATATTGCAAGCGATAAACAAAAAGTAAGGAGAAGTTTCACAATGGGAAAAGAAAAAGTTAAGGAAGTGCTAGACGCACTAAACATTGTCGCCAATGCTAGAAAGCACACTGAGAACCGAATTGGCGACGGTTTGAAATGGGGCAGTCTACAGGAAGTGGTGAATGCATTAGCTCTGGCTGTTTATCCAGACATCAATGATGCTCCTGCTGAACCTGATGAACCCGCTCCAGAAGAACCAACAGAAGAAGGCGATTCGCAACCAAGCGGATTTTGATTCGCAATCAAGCGAATTTTCGGCGGGTGATACAGCCCACTACAGCTACTCGATAACGCAGTCATTGTCTCACCGACTTTGGCTGCGTTATATTTTGGGTTTTGCGATTTTTTTGTTTGCAAATAGGTATTACGGATGTATAATAAAGTGTATAATATATTGGTTCAGGGCATAAATCAGCCTAGCGTGATTGCAGGCTAAACGGCACTTACCCTGATTAGCCGTGAGGCACGAAGTCAAAACCAAGATCCTTCTGGTCACTTGATTCGTCCTTAGAAGTGCCGTTTTTTACACATAAAACCTTTTTGCTTACAGTGAGACACATGACCCAGAATATAAAGATAAAAAAGCGTAATGGAAGACTTGAAGATGTTTGTTTAGATAAGATTAACGATTGCGTAGAAAGGGCATGTGGAGATTTAGAAGACGTTTCTGTGAGTGAAGTAGTATTAGATGCCAGCCTTCAGCTATATAATAAAATTCCGACCTCAGAAATTAATAAAGCTTTAATACTTTCAGCAAGATCAAAGATAGAAAAAGAGCCAAACTATGCCTATGCTGCAGCAAGGATGTTGTTGAACAACCTTTATAAAGAAGTCTTTGGAGAAGATGTAGGCAGCGAGAGTTTTGAAGAGCAGTACAAAAAAGCTTTTGTCAAGAATATAAAGAAGTTGGTAAAAGAAGAGAGGCTCAGCGATAGACTTTTATCTTACGATCTTGAACATCTGGCTGAAAATATGGTGCCATCTAGAGATAAACTATTCAAGTATTTAGGCATCCAAACTCTTTATGACAGATACTTTATTCACTTAGACGAGCAGAGAATGGAAACGCCGCAAGCGTTTTATATGCGAGTAGCTATGGGTCTATGTTTATCAGAAGAGAATAAAGAAGAAAAGGCTCTTGAAATATACAATATGATGTCAGAATTCAGATACTCTCCATCAACTCCTACATTGTTCAACAGTGGGACTCGCAGGTCTCAGCTCTCATCATGCTACTTGAGTACGGTTGGAGATTCTATTGATGGTATTTTTGGAACGCTTCACGGGCAGTCAAGGTTATCAAAGTATGCTGGAGGACTTGGTGTAGATTGGTCTAACGTAAGAGCCACTGGCGGCTATATTAAGGGCACAAACGGAAAGTCCACAGGTCTTGTACCTTGGTTAAAAATATTTAATGATTTACTAGTAGCTGTTAATCAAGGCGGTAAGCGTAAAGGCGCTGGATGTTCTTATATTGAACCTTGGCATCTAGATATCGAAGATTTTTTAGATCTCAGAAAGAACACTGGAGATGATCGTCGTAGATGTCATGACATGAATACCGCACTCTGGATTCCAGATGATTTCATGCTTGCGGTTTCTAAGAACCAAGATTGGTATTTATTTGATCCTTCCGAGTGTCCAGACTTACATGAGACTTATGGAAAAGAATTTACTAAGGTATACAAAAAGTACAAAAAGTCTGCTGATACTGGAGATATAAAAAACTACAGAGCAGTTAATGCCAAAGATCTGTGGAAGAAAATACTTACAGCGCTCTATGAGACAGGACATCCTTGGATAACTTTCAAAGATCCTTCAAATATTAGGTATTCCAATAAGCACGAGGGTGTTGTTCACTCTTCCAATCTTTGTACAGAAATACTTCTGCATACTAAACCTACTGTTTACGAAGAAGGAGATATCATCGAGACTGGAGAAACCGCCGTGTGTAACCTCGCTAGTATTAATTTAGCATCACACTTAAAGGTTCGCACTATCGACTGGAAAAAACTACAGAAAACAGTAGAGGTTGCAGTCAGGGGTCTAGACAATGTGATAAATTTGAACTTTTATCCAACAAAAGAAGCCAAGAAAGCGAATCTAAAACACAGACCTGTGGGATTAGGTATCATGGGCACGCATGATGTGCTACACAGGCTTGGTGTACCCTATAATTCCAAGGATGCGGTCGTTTTATGCGGTAAAATTCAAGAATTCATTTCGCTACACGCGATTAAGACTTCTGCGTTATTAGCTAGAGAGAAAGGTGCATACCCCTCTTTTGAGGGATCTGAATGGGACTTAGGAAACTTTCCAATAGACACTTATTGCGATTTGATGAACCAGAGGCACTCTCACAAGCCAGAAAATGTGTATAAAAAAGAGGACTTTGAGACTTCCGAGGAGGAGTGGGATGAAGTAAGGGATTTAGTTAAAAAACACGGTATGCGTAATAGCAACGTCATGGCTATCGCTCCGACGGCTACCATCTCTTACATACAGGGTTGTTCTCAATCCATTGAGCCAGATTATTCAGTTCTTTATGTTTATTCGACACTTAGTGGAGAGTTTACTATGGTAAACGAGCACTTTGTTGCTATGGCTAAGAAGAAGGGTATTTGGTGTCAAGAGTTAGTAGATGCCCTTAAAACTGCCGATGGAGATGTCATGGCGGTTGACTTGGACGAGGATATTCAGAGGGAGTTTATTACCGCATTTGATATAGAACCAGAAATTTTAATTGAAGCTGCGGCTGAGAGGCAAAAATGGATTGACATGGGACAGTCACTTAACTTATATAACAAGCACGATAGCTTGAAATTTTTAAATGACCTATATTTTTCAGCTTGGGAGAACGGACTTAAGACCACTTATTACCTAAGAGGAAAAGCCGCAACTAGAGTAGAAAAATCAACAGTCAGTTTCAAATCAGTTGAGGAGCCTGAAGGCGAAGAGATTAAAGCTTGTTCAATTTTAGATCCCGGATGTGAGAGCTGTCAATGAGATTTATAGAGTTTAGGCAGTCTGATACATCTCCACTAAAATATAGGCTAGAGATTAACCCAGAAGAGGCTGAAAAAGTCAAGGATTTATTGCAGAAAATTATTGAGAGATTGAATGAAAATGAAAAAAAGTAAAGAAATTATATCGGACAAAGTGGCAAGTGTAAACCAGATTCTGCCGCATGTTAACAAATGGGCATGGGACTTATTCATTGATGGAGCTGCGAACAACTGGATGCCGACAGAGGTTTCGATGGCTAAAGACATCGAGCAATGGAAATCAAACAGCCTCTCTGAAGATGAAAGACTTGTTGTAAAGAGATGCTTAGGCTTCTTCGCTGGCTCTGAGTCTCTTGTTGCTAACAATCTGCTTCTAAGTGTTTTTAAATTTGTCACAGATCCAGAGTGCCGTCAGTACATATTAAGACAGGCATATGAGGAGAGCCTGCACAATCTAACGGTTGTTTATGTCTGTGATTCGCTCAACCTTGATATAGACGAAGTCTATCAGGCTTACAACTCTGTACCTAGCATTAAAGCTAAAGATGAGTTTTTGATGAACATCACAAGTGATATCAATAGACCAGACTTTAATATTAATACTTTAGAAGGCAAGAGAGAATTTTTAAGAAATATTATTACTTACTATATTATCTGCGAAGGCATCTTTTTCTTTTCTGGGTTTGCGATGTTATTGTCTTTTAATAGACAAAATAAACTTCCGGGGATTGGAGAACAAATACAGTATACTCTGAGAGATGAGAGTATTCACATTAATTTTGGCACTACCTTAATCAACAGATTAAGAGAAGATAATCCAAAGATTTGGACAAAGGCGATGGAAAAGGAAACTATTGAACATATTGATACAGCTATGGAACTAGAGTTAGCCTATGCTAGAGATGTTCTACCTAATGGAATACTTGGACTAAACTCAGACATGTTTATTGATTATGTCCAGTTTATTGCAGATAGAAGACTAACAAACCTCAATCTCCCATCTCCATACGGGAATGTTCAAAATCCATTTCCTTGGATGAGCGAGATCATTGACTTAGAAAAGTGCAAAAACTTTTTTGAAACTAGAGTTACGGAATATTCAGTTGGCAATTTAGTAGACGATTTTTAATACCGAAGGTTTAACATGACTCACGGTGGTAATCATAGAATTTTTTGGGCGGCTCAAGGACTTTGGGTCTACCCAGCTGGAGGTGCGCCTAGTGTTTCCAATTTCATGCGCAATGTCCAAGCAATCGGCGTTGACTATGGTGCTGACGCTACATCTATATTTGACTTAGGCAGATCTCAAAACTTTGGAGAAGTATATTCTAAACCGGAAGTCTCAATAACCATATCAAGACATTTGGATTTGCAAAGGACTTCTGAAACCAACTTTGCTCCATTCTACAGGCCTGCAAGCGTCACAAGTTATAGCAACTCATACATTCTCAAAAATGGTAATATTGGAGCATGCGGCTGGGACTCAAGCTCCATTCTTAAGGAATGGGATATGCAGCTAGTTTACCAGAGTGACGACGATGACGATGCGTATCAATCACAAGCTGCGGACGAGAGAGATTGTACTAGCGCATATGAACCTATAGATGGTCTATTCACTTACAAGTTTAAGAGATGCCTGTTGACTAATATTAGTTATAACTTTCCTATAGATGGTGAAGCAACAGAAAGTCTTACTTTTACTACAAAAAATATAATTAAAGAGTCAAGCAACGGTCAGATACCAAATATACAGCCGTGTCCTTCCACTTTGATGAGAAGAGAACATTTAGATGGAGACAACGGCAAATTTATACTCCCAACAGAGGTTGAGAGCGTGATAAGAACAACAGAGACAGAGGGCGCAGTGGATCGCTATGTAAGGCTTATACAAAACATAGACATATCGTGTGAAATAGACTATGGGGAAATGACTGATATAGGTAAGTGGCGAGGGTCTGATCAAGGCACAAGCCCAACAGAGCAGAACAAATGGCGTTATGTCAACACTCCCATAGAAACTACTTGTTCAATTACCGCAGTGGCTAGAAAAAATGTCCAGCAACACATATTAATCAAAGACACAAATTTTATGGACGAATTCTCAGTGCCAGATAGACAGATTAGGTTGATCGCAGCGAGGGACACTGTCGCAAATCAGGGTTTAGCTGCAGGTAGTAATAATTCAGAAAGGATGGTCATTTGGGATTTGGGGGAGAAAAACATATTGACTGGCATAAGCACTTCCGGTGGAGATGCTGGAGGAGGCAATACTGAGTTAACTTTTGAATATGTAAATAGAAATAATGACTTTGTTGTATACGTTGATTCTAGCGTATATGAATATACACCAATTAAATTATAAGGAGTTTGTCGTGTTAGACTTTATTTTTGATCGCAGGAATTTTTTGAGGATAGGAAGTATTGGCGCGGGACTAAGCGCTGTTGGTTTATCTGATTACGCTTTGGCTCAGGATGTTCTGTCGCACGAAGATAAAGCGGTGGTCTGGGTATGGCTTGGAGGAGGGCCAACTCAGTTTGAAACATTTCACGCTCCCAATGATACCGTTCCAACCGAATGGCAGCCAGTGAATGGTGCAATTCATGACCCTAAAACCAACATTACGCTAGGGGCTGACTGGACAGGTCTAGCCCAACACACCTCTAAATTAAACGTAATAAATTCTTTTAGTCACAAAGATTCATCGCACAGACAAGGAACACATTTCATGATGACTGGGCATTATAACCCAGAAAGAACCACAACATCTATGGCTAAATACCCATCCTTTGGTTCTATTGTTTCCGCTGTCTATGGTGCGAATCACCCCCAAAACGGAGTACCAACTTATGTTAAACAAGGTAAAATTGAAGGTGATGAAGG
>CETC01158476.1_pt1 | contig 14641 bp, 18 predicted proteins | sample 326911 | NCBI WGS metagenome assembly CETC01 (sample SAMEA2622694, study PRJEB7988) | marine metagenome | isolation source: saline water (ENVO:00002010), including | reverse complement strand
GTAGAATCAATCTTAAATAATCAAGAATTATTTTTATCAACTTTTAACAAAGCTATTTCAGAAGTTATGTCTAAAGATTTACAAGCAGAAATGTTAAATGCTTCAGAAGAAGATAAAAGAGCTATATTGGTTCATATGATATTATCTTTAGGGTGTGAATTAACATTAAATAAATAAAAAAATTAGGGGGTGAAATTCCCCCTTAACTAAAAACTAAAAATTATGAAAACAAAAATTGAAATTTTAGAAAAAATAATAAAAGATTTAAGAAATAAAAGAGATATAGAAACTAAAAGAAGAAATGTGATTCAAGATAAACTTGAAGACAAAATAGAAGAATTGGAAAAAAGAAATGAATTGTTAAATGAGGAAATAATGAATTTAACTATGAATAATATTAAATAAATAAAAACTAAATTAATCAGAGGGGTTGAAATATACCCCTCATAAAACTAAAAATTATGAAAATATTAATGCAAAGATATGTTAATGCTAAACAACCATATATTATAACTATTTATAAAAATGAAAATGGTAAAATAAAAATAAAAAAAGGTTATAAATAATAACAAAAATTAAAAACTAAAAATTATGAAAACAACAAAAAATTTAGAAATCAAAATTCAAGAATTAAAAAAAGAACTTGAAAACGAAAGGCAAATAAAAAAAGATATTTTAAAAGCATGGAAAGAAGATATAGAAAAATATGAAGAATGGTTAAAAAGAGAAAGAAAGGAAAAAGAAAGCATTGTAAATTGGCATAAAAAATATTAAAAACTAAAAATTATGAAAGTATATATTGTAGAATATTTTACATATAATCATCCAAATACTCTTAAAAATAATGAGCTTATAACACAAAGTTCGCACAAAGCATTTGCAAATAAAAAAGATGCTATAAAGTTTCAAAGTCATGTTAAAAGAGGCATTGCAAATATTCCATCAATAGGAATTAAAACAACTAGAATTCAAATGGACATTCCAATAAGTGCAAAAGGAATTATAAAAGCCTTAAATTTTTAACAGCTAATTTTAAAAGTTTATTGTAGAATCAAATAATATTTATTATATAGTATAATTATTCTAGAATAATTATGGGTTTATTTGATTTTTTATTTCCAAAAAAGGAACAGAGAAGTGCTAACAATTTTCTTGATTCATTTGGAATTGCATCATCAGGTGTTCCTGTTTCTGAAAAAGGCTCAATGCAATTGACTGCGGTGTGGAGTGCGGTTAATTTAATATCATCCACGATAGCTGCTTTGCCTTTAAACGTGTATTCCAGAGATAAACAGGGTGCAAAGCAAATCTCTTATGATTCACCCTTACAGAATTTGCTGCACAATGCCCCTTCCGAAAATTACACAAGTTATCAATTCAGGAACACGATGGTGTGTCATTTATTATTGTATGGAAATGCCTATGCAATAATTGAAAGAAATGGCGGTGGAAGACCAATAAGTTTTAAAATTGTCGAGCCTGAAAATGTTGAAGTAACTGTTGGTTCTGATGGAAAATCATATTATACAATTCAAAATGAAGATAAGGTTTATCAAAGCAAAGAAATGTTGCATTTTGTTGGATTGTCTTATGATGGGGTGAAAGGTAAATCACCAATTACTGCATGTCGTGAAGCATTAGGATTGGGATTAGCAACACAAAAATTTGGTGCAAAGTTTTTTGAAAATGGTGCAATACTTTCAGGTGTTTTGCAAACTGATGGAAAACTAACAGAAGAATCTGCACAACGATTAAGAACATCATGGAACAATCGATTCGGTGGTGTTTACAAATCACATTCAACTGCGGTTCTGGAAGGTGGTGTAAATTACAAACCAATTTCTGTTCCATTGGTAGATGCAGAGTTTGTAAAAAACAGGTCATTCACAATTGCAGAAATAGCAAGAATATTTAGAGTGCAACCGCACATGATTATGGATTTAGAAAGAAGTACAAACAATAATATTGAACAACAATCAATTGAATTTGTCACATATACGTTGATGCCTTATCTAGTTAATATTGAACAAGAATTTAACAGAAAAATATTTTCACCCAATGAACAAAAAAACTCTTATGTTAAATTTAGAGTTTCTGAATTATTAAGAGCAGATGTAGATTCAAGGGGTGATTATTATAGAAGATTATTTGAGATAGGTGTTCTATCTGCAAATGAAATTAGAGAATTTGAAGATTTAAACAGAGTGAAAGGTTTAGATGAACATTATGTTCCTTTAAATTTAGGAACTACAAATAACATTAATGATGAAAGTAAATAAAAAAGGATTTAATTATGCAAAAGAATTAATTAATGCAGGAAAAGTAGATAATGATTCTGATTGGGAGTTTTCCGCAGAAGATGGAAATAAATTATTAGGTGATGATGATTGGGGAAATTATGGAAAATGGTTTCTAGGTGTTGATGAAAATTCAGATGCAGAAACTAAAGGACATTTTAAATTTCCATTTGGAAAAAATGGAAAATTATATAGAAAAGCATTGTCGGCAATTAGACAAAGGGCAGCACAATTTAAACACACAGAAATTTTTAATGCAGCAGGTGAATTGTTTGAAATGTTAGAAAAAGAAGAAAAAAATATTGATATGAAAAAAATAGACAAAAGGCACATTGATAGAATTGAAGAAACAGAAACACATTATGTTATTCATTATTTAAAAGAAGAAGTAATTGAAGAAGTAATTGAAGAAGAAGAAGTTGCAAAAGGCGACCATGATGAAGATATGTATAGAAGTTTGACAAAAGAAGAAGGTTTTGAAAGAAGAACTTTTAATACAACTGAAATGCGGTTAGATTCAAAAAATGAAAGAAGGGTTGTTGGTTACGCATCAGTTTTTAATTCATTGTCCGAAAATCTTGGCGGATTTAGAGAATTAATTTCTGAAAGAGCATTTGATGATGTTATGGAAGATTCTGTTGTAGCTCTTATAAATCACGATATGAACTATCCTTTAGCTAGGACAGACAACAATACATTGACGTTAAGCGTTGATTCGAAGGGTTTAAGGTACTCTTTTGATGTTCCTGAAGGTTTATCATACGGAAATGATTTATTGATTAATTTAAGGGCAGGAAATATCTCACAATCATCATTTGGATTTATTGTGGAAGAGGATTCTTGGGAACGAAAAGATGGTGAACATATTAGAACAATTGAAAAAGTAGCTCGTTTAATAGACGTATCACCCGTAACAATCCCCGCTTACCCTTCGGCTACTGCACAAGTTTCCACAGTAGCACAAAGAAATTTGAATTTACAAAAAGAAAAACACGAAAACCAAAAAGAAGAACAGGATTTACACAAACGTAACCTGATGGAATTAAAGTTAAAAATAATTAAAAACAAGAAAAAAAATGGATAGTTTAAAATTTAAACAAGAGAGAGCAACCATTATTGAAAATATGGAGGCTTTAGTTAGTCAGGCTAAAGAAGAAAAGCGTGACTTGACAGAAGAAGAAACAAACGAATTTGATGCGTTTGATTCTACAATTAAAGACCTAGACAAAAAAATTGAAAGGTCAGAAAGAATGGAAAAATTAAATGCAAGTATTGCTGCAAAATCTTCTAGTTCAGTTTCAAAAGAAACACCAAAAGAAATAAGAGATTATTCTTTTCAAGAAGCTATGAAACAAGCGTACAATGGAAGAATGGAAGGACTTGTAAAAGAGATGGACCAAGAAGCTAGAAATGAAGCTAGATACACAGGACAATCTTTTAAAGGTATTGCAATTCCTTCATCAGTTTTAACAACTAGAGCTGCTGTTGCAACTTCGGCAGGAAATGCAACTGAAGTTATGTCATGGACAGACCAATTAGAAAACAATTTAGTTCTTGCTAGTGCAGGTGCTAATTTTTACGGGGGTGTTAACAACATGAAATTTCCTGTATTTTCTAGTATAAATTCAGGATTCGTTGCTGAAACAGGTGGTTCTGAACCTGCTGCAAATGGAACTGCAAGTTCAATTACCTTATCACCAAAGAAAATGATTTCTATTGTAAATGTTTCTGCTGAAGCTATGGCACAAAATTCTGGTCTTGAAGCTGCTTTACGAAGAAACATGGCTGCTAATATTGCATCTACTTTGGAAAGTGCATTATTACAATCTGATGGTGATGTTTCAAATGGTCCTGAATCAATCTTTGCCGATGCTGCAACAGGTCCAACTACTGATTTTACTGCTGCTGCTGCGGTTAGTATGGAACAAACATTGATTGCAAATGGTGTTCAATTACAGGGAGCTAGAATGGCATATTTAATGGACTCTGACGCTTATGCTGCGGCTAAAACTGCGGTACAGGTTACAGGTGTTTCTGCTTTATATGATAATACAGATAAAACTGTAAACTCATATTTTTCATTTGTTTCAGGAAATGTTGCATCTGATGGAACTGCGGATAAAGCACACGTTTTATTTGGTGATTTCTCAAAATGTCACATTGCACAGTTTGGTGGTTTAGATATTTTATTTGACCCATATACAAACGCAGGAACAGGGGAAGCAAGAATGGTTGTTACATCACTTGTTGATGGAAATGCTGTTCAAAATGATACTGCATTTGTTCAGTTATCTGAAGCATAATTAATATTATTTTATTTGAATAAGGGGGAAGGGTTTTTGCCCTTCCTTTTTATTTTTTAATACAAAAAAAGATAATGGCTAGATTAACCAAAACAACAACAGGTACAGAAATTTTAACAACTGCGGAAGCAAAAACACATTTAAGAGTTACGCATTCTGCTGAAGATACTTATATAGCAACCTTAATAAAAGTTGCACAATATTATGCAGAAAAATATTGTGGTGGTTCATTTACTGAATCAACTTATGAAATGACAATGGAAGCATGGAATGATGTGTTTGTTTCAAATGCAACTTTAGGAACAACATCTAATTTGTTAAAATCATATACATATCCTGTTGGTGGTTATTATTCGCCATATACAGGTTTAGCACAAATTGTTTTGCCTAAAGCACCAGTAAGTTCAGTTAGTCATATAAAATATTATGATTCTGATAATTCTTTACAAACTTGGGCATCTTCAAATTACAATCTTGTAAAACCTGAAAATCAAAAAGGGTTTGTTGAATTAGCTGATGGGAAAGATTTTCCAAGTTTATATGCAAGGGCAGATGCAATTAAAATAACTTTTGTTAGTGGTTATGGTTCAAGTGCTTCAGATGTTCCAGAAACGATTAAACAAGCGGTTTTATTAATCATTGGTAGTTTATATGAAAAAAGAGAGGACACAGTAAAAAGAATGCCAACCACAGTGGAATATTTATTAGAACCTTATAGAATTTTTGAATACTAATGAAAGAAGGTTTATTAAAAGCAGGTGAACTAGATACTTATATAATTATCTATGAATTAACTAGAACACAAGATTCCTATGGTGGATATGCAAATAGTAGGTCAAGTTTAAAAAGTGTTTGGGCGAAAATTGTTCCACATAAAGGAACGGAAAAAGTTGAAGATGATACTGTGACAGGAACTTTAAAAGTTGCTTTTTTGGTTAGATGGGATGCAGATTTACAATTAGATTCTGCAACTGTTTCACCGCAAAGAAAATTCCAAATTTATTATTTAAGTAAATATTGGGAATTAGAAAGCACAGAATATAATGGAAGGGGAAAAGGAATAGTGTTTAATTGTTCATTTAAAGATGACGGAAGATTGGATTAATATGGCAAAGTATACATCAAATAAATATGGCGGAGCTGGAATTGGAGGTTCGATTGACATTGAAGGGTTAGAAAAAGTAAAAAGAATAATGAAAGATAGCATGGAAGATGCTAAAAAAAGAAGAACATTATTAAAGGCTTTAAGGTATGGTGCTGTTCCTGTACGAAAAGCCATGAAAACAAAAACACCAATTAAAACAGGAAACTTGAAAGAATCTATTGCTACAATAACAGGAAAATCAGGTAGAGATGGCATTGGTGCAACATCCGTAACAGTTGGGGCGAAAGTTACAAAAAGAGGGGGAAACAGAAGAAAAGGACAAAAAAAATATATTAAAAATGATGGATATTATATTGGTTGGGTTGTCAAAGGACATAAAACAAGAGGGGGTGAAAAAACTGAACCAAATGATTTTATCACACCTGTATTTAATTCACAAAAAGATATTGCAACAAAAAGAATTGTTGACAAATTAGTTAGGGATGTTTTAGACAAAAATTGGAAATGAGTTTATCAAAAGCTATATATAAAATACTATCTACGGAAACTGATTTAATTGCAGAAACATCAACTAGGATATTTCCTTCTGTGATTCCGCAAAATGTTGATTACCCCGCATTAATGTATGAAATAAATTCGCAAGACCCAATCTATGTAAAAGATAGAAGGCATCAAAAAACGGAAGCACACATTGTCATTGGTGTTCATGGAAAAACATATGCTGATGTTCAAAATGTTTCAGATATTGTAATTGCAGCTTTAGAAAAATACAAAGATGCTACTGATTATGCAGCACCAGAAACAGGCATATCAGGAACACCAGATACTGGGGGGTGTTCTATTGTTGAAGGCTATTGGGTTCAAGAAATATTTTTTGATAATAGCTTTGATTTGTTTGATGAAAAATTAAGAGTGTTTGAAAAGTATATTGAATTTGATGTTCGGTTTTTAAACAATCCTTCATCAATGGGTGCTTATGGTTGGTTTCCTGTTGATATAACAGGATTAATGAGTACAAGTGATTCAAATACACCACCTACAAATGATGGAGATTTTGTGCAATTATTTTATGATGGTAGTGGTTCAACAACATTAAATTTAGAAGATGAAGGAGGTTTTGACCCTGATTGGTATAGTGGTGGATATATTCGTTATAGGTCAGGTTTTGAATCTGCATTAGGTGCATCATCATCAAAAACTTTTACCAATGGAAACACAATGTTTTTTGTTTTTCAAACTGATGTTTCAGCTAGTGATTATCATTTATATTTGATTCATGATAATAATAATAATTTTTTAAAAATTGAAAGAGTGTCGGGAACTTCAAGAATTACTGTTTCAATAAATGGAAATGAAACAATATTATTTTCTGCATCTGAAAATGTTTTAGCTAACAAAATTTATTTTGCTTTTTCATGGGGTGGTTCAAATAGTGAAAGTGGAGAATCAGAAATTATAGACCCAAATTCATCAACTTATAAAAATAAAAATGAATATACATCATTTTCTGACACAGGGGCAGGAGATTTTGTATTTCAATATTTAGGTTCAAAAGTAGCAGGTAATCCAACAAATGTAGATACAAACGTACGAATATTTGAATCTATATTTTTTGACAAAAAATTAACTTTTGGCGGGGGTCAATATAACAGAATAAAAGATTATTTATTAAACAAACATAGCTTATGAAAACTTATATAGTAACATTCATCAAAGACAGACCTATTGATGGAAGAAAAGAAGGTGATAAATATGGTCCTATAAACAAAGAAGGATATATGAATCTTCTTAATCAAGGTTGGATTGAAGATGAACATGGATTAGCAAAAACGAAAAAAGAAAAGCCAAAAAATAAACAAAAACCAAAAGTTGAAGAAATAAATTTAGAAAATTAATTAATTAATAAAAAAGAAAAAAAATGGCAACAACAGGAATTTTTAACGGAACTAGCTTAGTTCTAAAAGTGGACACATCAGGTAGTGGTTCACCATCATTATTGGGGGCTTCAACAAGTTGTTCAGTTAATTTTACACTAGATACTTTTGAAACTACTAATAAAGATTCAGCTCACAAAAAATCATATTTACCTGCTGCAACAGGGTTCACAATGGATTGTGAAGCGTTTTATACAACAGATGAAGCAAATGCACCTGATAATTTAATGACTGCTTTAAACAACAGAACATTAATTGATGTTGAGTTTAATGAAGCAACACCAAATTCAGGAGATTTTAAATATACAGGAAAAGCGTATATCACAAGTTGTTCGTTAAATGCACCAAATGAAGATGCTGCGACTTATTCTATAAGTTTACAGGGTTCAGGAGCATTAACGATTACTGAAAACCCATAGTATTGTTTAGCTTTGTTTTTAATACTATATTGAACAAAAATTATATAGTATGACAAAAGAATTAAACAAACTAGCAATTGGTGGCAAAATGCGACCAGTTCATTTTGGCTTTGCAACATTATCTGATTGGTGTGATATGTGTAATATGACATTAAATGACATTAGTAAATTAGGGGCGGATATGCCTATATCTACTGCAATATCAATGGTGTTTTGTGCATTAAAACATGGAGCTAGAAAATCAAAAGTTGCGTTTAAATATACAACTGATGATATTGCTGATTGGTTAGATGATGACCAAAACGCATTGGTAGAAACGATGGAATTGTTTACTAAATCAATGAGTAAAGGCAAAGAGGAAAAAAAGGAGAAGGGGGCGAAATAGCTGCCCCCCAAACCTTTGATTCTTTATTGGAAATAGCATTAGGGAAACTTAATATGCACGAAGATGATTTTTGGGATATGACCCCGAAATCTTTTCAATTAAAGTGTGATGGGTTTTTTTCATTAATCGACCAACAACAAAGGCAAGAATGGGAACGAATGAGATTCCAAACAGTTTGTTTAATTAATAGTCAAAGAAAACGAAGTCAGCAAATTAGTTTGCAAAAGTTAATAAAGTTTGATTGGGAGAAAAAAGAATCTCAAAAAAACGAAAGAGATAAAATTGATTATATAATTCACAAATCACAAAATAAATGAGTTTAGCCAAACACGTATCTATATTTTTCAAAGCTGACACTAAGGCTTTTCAAAGTGGTCTAGATAAAATGTCAAAAAGCATGACCAGATTTGGTCGGCAAACTCAAAAACTAGGTCGTTCAATTACAAGAAATTTTAGTGTTCCTTTTGCGTTAGCAGGTGGTGCAGCCGTTAAAATGGTTGCAGATTTTGACACTTCGTTAACAAAAATCAGAACTCTTGTTGGTGCAAGTGAACAACAGGTTAATCAATTTAAAGATTCAATTTTAGAATTATCAGGAACAACCGCACAAGCACCAAAAGAATTAGCAGATGGTTTGTTTTTCTTAACATCAGCAGGATTAAAAGGGGCAAATGCAATGGAAACTTTAGAACAAGTTTCAAAGGGTGTTGCAATTGGATTAGGTGAACAAACAGATTTAGCAAAAGTTGCAGGAGCTGCTCAAAACGCATACGGAAAAGATGTATTGTCGGCATCTGAAGCATTAGACACGTTTGGGGCTATGGTGAAAACAGGGATGTTTGAATCATCTGAACTTGCCCAAGTGCTAGGAAAAGAAGCGGGTTTTGCTGCTGCTCTAGGAATTTCATTTGAAGAATTAGGTGCATTTATTTCAACATATACCAGAACAACAGGTGATGCAACTTCTGCAACAGTTGGTGTTTCAGGTGTGATGATGGCTTTCACAAAACAAACAGATAAAGGGGAAAAGGCATTATCAGGAATCAACATGACTTATGGTTCATTAAAACAAATGCTAGGTGAACAGGGTTTGCAAAAAACTTTGATTCATTTAAAAGAGAGATTTGCAGAAGAAAATATTGAGTTATCAGAATTTTTTAGTAAATCACAATCTTTAAAAGGTGTTATTAATGTTCTAGGAAATCAAACTGGGGAATATGTGAATATTCTTGATGATTTAAAAAAGTCAACAGGTTTTGTAAATGATGGCTTTGAAATTGTTGAAGAAACAGTTGGTTTTAAATTACAAAAAGCCTTTAATGAATTTAAGTTAGCCATGATGGACTTGGGCGTTGCATTATTGCCTTTAGCAACTCAGATAATAGAATTTGTTACAAAACTTTCAGAGAAATTTCAAAACTTAGGACCTATTGCACAAAAAACCATTGCTACATTGGCAGCAGGTTTTGCAATATCAGGACCATTATTAACAGGAATTGGGGCGGTTTCAATAGGTATAGGAAGAATCACAAAAGCATTTAAACTTTTAGCAGCTAACCCTTATTTAGCAGCAATAGGTGTTGCAATAGCAGGTGTTATAGCTCTTGTAAATGAGCTGAAGTTTGCTACTATGGGATTAAAAGATGCAACCGCAGATGCAAACGCAGAAGTTGACACTGAAATGACTAAATTTCAAACTTTAATTGATATTGCTAAGGATGAAATATATGAATTAGGAAGAAGGCAAAAAGCAATTGATGAATTAAATAAAAGGGTTCATGCGTATAATGGAGAATTAAATTTATCTAATGTTGCCCTTTTAGACCATACAAAACTTCTAAAAATAGAAAGAGAGGAATTGATGAAGGTGGCAATGTTAAAAGCTGCACAAAAAGAAATACAAGCGGTTTCAGATAAACTATTTGACTTAAACCAAAAATTAGCAGATGGACCGCCAAAATTATTATCTTTTAAAACAGGAATACAATTTGCAGCTAGGTCTTTAAAAAGAAATAGATTAAAAGAACAGTTAGAAGAATTAACTAAAATAACTTTAGATTATAATGATGCCAATGGTGATACAGAAACAACTAATTTAGCAGCAGCAAATTCTTTTGATGATTTAAGTACGAGTGTAAATGATGCAACAGGAGAAATTCAAAACTTTGCTGATACTGCATTAGATTCTTCTTATGATATTTTTGATTTAGCGGTTCAAACAGATAATTTACGAGTTGCCACTATGGGTCTAAGAGATTTAAAAATTGACCCTTTTGAATTTCAAAGTCCAGATAGTTTGTTGAGGAAATTTGAAAAGATGAAAGAAAGAATAAAGAAGAAAAAGCCGAAAGGGGGTGGTGGTGATTTTCAAGGTGAACAACAAGAAATGTTTGATATACCTAGTCTAGGTGGAGTTTTTGCAAACTATACGCCCATTGTAAATGAATTTAAGGAAAACTTAATGGAACTTGAAGAAGTTTATATTGAAACAATGGATGCTTTCAGTGAGGAAAACATGGGTTTTTTAAGTGCTTGGGAACAAATTGCAATTGCATTAAATGATATGTCAATTCAAGTTACAGAAAACATTGCTTCGGGATTAGGAGGTGCTTTTGCAGATGCGATTGTAGATGGTCAAAATTTTGGTGAAGCCATGATTCAAATTTTTAAAGATATTACAAAACAAATTATTGCAGCAATAGCAAAACAATTAATTTTAAATGCTTTGATGAGTGCAACAGGTGGTGTAGGTATTTTAGGAAAAGTAGTCGGAGATATAATGGGAGGAATTACATCCGCAAATGATATAGCTTTTGGACCAAGTGCAGGAAGATTTATCACAGGACCAGAAGGCACATTTTCATTAAATCAAAATGATTCTATTGTTGCAGGAACAGATTTATTTGGAAATCAAGGGAGCCAAAACATGACAGTTAATGGATATATAGATGGAAGTTCAATATTTTTATCTAACACAAGACAAACAAACACAGTTAATAGATTATCATAAATGGCAGGTATTAAATATCAATGTGAGTTTTACAGTAATAATGGTTCTAGGTATAGAATGAATTTATATCATGTAGATTATTCAGGAACAACTATTCCATTTGTTGCAGGTCCAGAGGGTTTTCAATTAACCTATGAAGGACAAACTGATTCTGTCTATCAATGTATAAAAGCATCAACATTGCAATTTGATTTTGTAATCACAGAAGCACCAACATTAGCAGGCGACCCAACCACAGGGAATATATATGCTGATTTACTTGCTAATAATGAAAATAAAATGTTTATAATTGTTCAGCAATATACGGGTTCAGTTTGGCGGAATTTTTGGGCGGGTGATATTATTGATGATACAGTGGAAATTGAAGATGCACCATATCCTGTTCAAATTAGAATAAAAGCAACTGATGGAATTGCTAAAATGAAACAAAAAAAATATGTTCCTATAAGTGGTGGTACAAATTTAACTGTTCTTTTTTATTTTCAAAAAGCCATAGAACAAACAACATATTATTCAACATTGTTTCCAAGTTCAGGTGGAACAAGTGTTGTAACAATAAGAAACACGCCAGACAGGTATCATGAAAATATGGGTTCAATTACAGATTCAACTTGGCAAGATACTTATAACCCAATGAAATTGTGTATGATAAACGAATCTGCATTTATAAAAAAAGATGGCGAGTATTTTACTTATTATGAAATATTAGAACAAATTTGCACGTTGTGGAATTGTCAATTTTTTTTAAGTTCTATTTGGGATGAAGATTTGGGTTGTACTTGGTGGTTGTTTTCTAGATATATAATGTATTTTGAAAGTGGTTCTTCTATTTTAGATACTTGCAGAGTTTTTAAAAATCAAGCGTACGATTCAGGAAACACCGCTTTAAATTTTGCTGAATATAGTGTTCCTGACACATCAGTTAATTATACACCTACATTAACAAAAACAATTGATGATGCAACTCACCCAAAATTTTCAGGAAATAAAATTACTTATGTTGCACCTTTAGGAAGGGTTAAAAATATTTATAATCACGATTTATTTTCCTATACATGGAATACCGCAACTGTTGTTGGTAATCAATATAATAATTTAAATTCAGTTAGAGTTTCATCATCTTCAGGAACGCAAGGGTTTTATGAAAATGGAACTGCGGTTACAAATGCAAATTTAGAATCACCTATGTTTCCTGAAGGTATGCCATATAATTCAGACCCAGATGAAAATGATAATAATCAAGGTTTGTTTTTTAATGTAACATCAGGTCAAGATGCAATTATGGTAAAAGGTGAATTGACTTTAAATTTTTTGTTAGCTTTAGACACAACAACAGTAATGGGGAATTTATTAAATAATTTAGAAACTGTTGATGGAACACCATTTTCATTTGATTTTAAGGCATCAATTGCGGTGGAATTTATAACATCAGATAAAAATGCTGAAGATTGGGCAACCGCACAAGATAATGACAATGACTTAAATGATAGTGAAGCAATTTTAAATTTAAATGGTGAATTTGGAAGTGACACAGGAAATGGCATGTCAGAATGGGCAGATGGAAGTTGTATTGTTCATATAAAAGATGTTCCTATAATTTCAACTACGCCAATTACTATGACAGTTCCTTTTTCTTTTATTAGCGAAGCAATTCCAACAACAACAGGGGGAACTACTATAAGTACATTAAAAAGATGTAAATTTACAATTTTAGATTGGTCAGATACTTATAATTTAGGTTCTACAATGGCAGCTTTAATTGGAAATGGGGTTAATCCTGTTTACATGAACTATCAAATAAATAATTTAACTATTTCATCTATATTAGATGGTTCTGAAATGGGAGATTATTTTTCAACTGAAGTTGGATTATCAACTAACGGAAATGCAGATGCTTCAGCAGAAATGGTTGTATCTCCCGAATTGTTTATTGGCGACCCTCCACCTTATGCGGTTTCAAATACAGGTGTTGCAAGTGTTCCAACAGGTTCACCATCAATGTATATGGGTGGGTTAAAAATTGTTGCACCTTCTGCATCTAACCCAACAACAACTACACCAAATCAAGCTCAACAAAATAACAGAAGATGGAGAACACAACAAGACGGAACATTTTTGCCATTGAATCAAGTGTTGTCAAGAGAAATAAGTAAAAAAAGGGCAACCCCTTCTTATAAATATAATATATCTTTTGAAAATAGTGACCCAACAACAACCATAACTTTTGTTAATCCTTTAAAAATTGACATGAAATTAAATAGTGGAGCAAGTACAGACCTTCAAGGGTTTTTTCCTATTGGTGGCACATATACCGCAGCAACAGATTCTTGGAAAATGACAGTTGAACAATTTTCAAGCACCACTACAACCAATATAACAAATGCTAGTTATTTTAATATAAATAGAGAAATGTTTTTAGATAACCCAAATATTATTATATCACCAAATTTTTAAAATGAAAGGCGGAAAATTAAACTTACAGGGAAATAAAATAGTAAATAGAAGTCAAGCTGATATTAAAAAAAATCAGGGTTTTATGTATAATCAGCATAACTTTAATGTTACAAGATTAGGATTAAAACAATTGCAACAAAGGTTAGCAATAACAGAAACAACTTCTGATATTACAGGAACAGTAACATCTATTGGAATTAACACAACAGGCTTTGACATTATAAAAAACGCAGATAAATTAATTATTGTTAATCCTGTTACGGGTATTGGAACAGATGTTAATGTAACCGCAGATGTAAAAGGTTCAGACAGTTTAATTGCGGTTGCATCAGTAGTTCTTATTGCCCCTGCTGGTTCTTTTGTAATGTTTCAAGAAGAATTTTTAAATTATTTTGTTAGGGGTGGAACAATAACTTATAAAACAACAATTGCAAATGCAGATTATAAAACATTAAACACAAGTCCTGTTACATTAGTTACGGGAGCTAGTGGTTTAGTTATGATTCCTGTAAACTTATTAATTATCACAGATGGTTATAGTACAGATGATGAAAGCAATAGCAGAACTTTATTTTGTGGTCATGGAACAGGCACAACCGCAGGTGGTTATTGGGATAATATATTGGCTTTTAATTATCGATTGCGTAATAATTCAACATGGAATATGACAGGTGATACGGCAAAAATATATAATTCTTCTATTGCAGGACAGGGCATAAATTTGTATTCAAATG
>CETC01070452.1_pt1 | contig 14699 bp, 9 predicted proteins | sample 326911 | NCBI WGS metagenome assembly CETC01 (sample SAMEA2622694, study PRJEB7988) | marine metagenome | isolation source: saline water (ENVO:00002010), including | reverse complement strand
CGTTCTGTTCCTTCCAATAATACGTCGTCGGGTAGACTTGACACGAGTCAAGTTCTCGATGGTCTTAAGAACATAGGATTTGAATAATGGCAGCTTCCAGCACCACTGAAACTTGGGATGCTGCTTGGACTCTTACTATGCGAGCTAAGCGTAAGCGGCTGACTGATACGATTTTTGACGCGTATCCGACGCTGCGTATGTTTAACTCGAAAGCAGAAGTAGAGGCAGGCGGCAAAGAAATCCAAGAAGACGTAATGTATGGCAAGAACAGCGGTACTTGGTTCGACGGGTATGACACTGTTGGTACCGATGCTGTTGATGGTATCACTGCGGCTTTCTTCCCGTGGCGTTACTATGCCGTACCCATTACGATTTCTATGACTGAAGAAGATGAGAATCGTAAGAGCGACAGTGCTATGCGATTGCTCGAAGCTAAAACCAAGCAGTCTATGATGTCTGCTCGGGATGCCATCAATGCGGCACTCTACAGTGCGCAGTCTGGCAAGTCGATTCTGGGTCTCCAGGATCTTGTTGCTGATACTGCCACTTCGGGTACTGTCGGTGGTATTAATCGTGCGACCAATACTTGGTGGCGTAATAAGGCCAATACTTCTTCTACTGATGTAGATTCGAAGTCTGGTGACTTTTATGCTGGCCTCACGGGTATGTCGTCGCTCTGGAATGATTGTTCGGAAGGTAATGAAACGCCTACGGATATATTTACCACGCTAACCATTTTTGGCGACCTTCAGGAGATTTTTGAGTCGACCGGTTATGCGCGGCTAGAAGCCGGTACTCGCGGTGCAGCTGATGCGGGTATGCCGAATTTCCGTGGCGCTACTGTCCGTTATGATCGTGACTGCGCTTCGCAGCACCTGTATATGCTGAATGACAATTACATCAAGATGAAGATCCAGGCGAACAAGAACTTCGCTAAGACTCCTTTTAAGGAGCCGGTGAATCAGTTCGCTAAGGTCGCGTTTGTTGTTCTTGGCTGTCAGCTCGTTATTAATAACCCCCGTCGTTTGGGTGTTGCTACTACGTTTACTTAGTAGATAATCCTGCCTCCAAGCCAATGGAGGTTTAGCCCTGCCCATAGGGAAAGGAAAAATTAAGATGGCTGTTAATTTTAGAGCACATAATTTCAGCAATAACCGCGTAGGCGGTGAAGGCATTGGAAGTAAAACTGGCCAGGGGATTTATGAGGAGTCGTCGACTGCTGTATATCCTATTGGCGAAAAGCTGGAGCTCGCGGATGGTCGTGTGTTCCGGTACGGTTATACTGCCGCTGCCATTAACCGTGGTTTGTTGGTTTCTCAGGATGTTTCGGCTACGGCTATCGTAGAATCTGATGGTAAGTTGACTGCGGCATCTGCGGGTGCTACTGAAGTTACTTATACGGATTCTGGTACTGTCGGCAGTGCTACTGAGAATCAGTATGCTGGAGGTTATTTGCATATTACTGATGATGCCGGAGAAGGTTTCCAGTATCGCATTAAGAGTAACACGGCTGCTGATAGTAATGCTATTACGTTTACGTTGTTTGATGGCTTGGCAGTTGCCGTCACGACTGCAACCGACGTAGCTGTTACTGGTAGTTTGTGGTACAATGTTGTAGGCGCAACGTCTACTGATTACATCGTTGCTGGTGTAACGCCCATTACTTTCCAGGCTAACTATTACGGTTGGTTCCAGACTGCGGGCGTAGCGACTATTTTGGCTGACGGCACTATTGCTGCTGGTCAAAATCTTACGCTTTCGGATGGCGTTGCGGGTGCTGTACACGCCAAAGATGCGGAAACTGAGCCTTTGGTCGGCTTGGCTACATTCGCACCTGATGACACAGGTCATGTGGGTGTGGTTTTGCAGAACTTGGTAGTGTAGTGTTAAGGTGGAGGCATCAAGGCGGTGCCTCTACCTTATTTAAATGGGAGAATGGTTATGCCAAAAGTTGGCGGAAAGCGTTTTTCATACTCAGCGGCTGGGCGTAAGGCTGCAAAGCAGCATGCAGCTAAAACCAAGAAGAAAGTAACTAACGCCAAGCCTAAGCGGAAAGTGAGAAGTAAGTAATGTCTGAAAGTACGACGCTAAGGAGCGATTTGGCCAAGCTTAATGAGGATAAGCCTGTGGAAGATGTTCGACGGGCTCCGGCTAAGCCTTTGTCTGCGGGCGAAGAATTGGTAAAGGTTATCCTTAACGCCGATGAATCTACTAAGGCTCTTATTAACCGGGCTTTGGGGAATCCTCCGGTAAGGAAGAAGAAGTCGGGAGACGTCAACCAGCAAGCTCGTGAGTACATGCGTTCAAACGGAGAAGCCGTTAGGGATTCAGAGATCACTACGTTGCGAATTCGTAATGTAGATCAACCAGACGAAACTGCATCTGATGCGTATATCGAACAAGAATACGAAGGATTTGTGCCCGCACCTCCGGAAGGCGTGATAGAAAAAGGACCGGAGGCTGTGACCATTTGGGTAGAAAACTGGCGTATGGGTAATCATATTAGTACTGGGTCTATGGATTTTGACAGCGAATTACAAGATGCGGAGGCGCTTGCTCGTATAGCGCATATGTAATATGACTCTTTCTGAGTTAATGACTATATCGTTGCGGAGGTGCGGATTAACCGCATCTTCGTCAACGTTTACTAATAACGCGTATAAATACGTCGATATCGTATCGGCGATGCTGATGGGAGAGTCTCCTAATTGGTATTTTAGGCGTAAAAAAGGTACTATTACGACTGCTGATACAGATCAAGATTACGATCTAGCAAGCGATTTCGAGACTCCTATCTTAGCTAAGAATTATACGAATAATAGCAAAGTAAACTTTAGACCTCTGGATTGGCTGGAAGACACTGATCCTGATTATAGCGAAACTGGTACGGTTACAGATTTAATAATTTCGGGGATGAATACTAGTACGGGAGTGGTTACTGTACTTGCATATCCTGTGCCTGACGGTGTGCAGACGATTAATTATTGGTATAATCAGGCATTTCCTGAAATGAGCACGAGCTACGATAGTACTGATTTGCAAAAATATTGTCCGAGATGGTTTCAGAATTGCCTATTGTTCGGCCTAAGTTCGATGTTTTATTCTGAAAAGGGCGATCTTGATGGTGCTGGAACTGAGTTTGAATTGATGCAACGAAACTTGAGAATTGGATACGGAATACAGTCTCAAATTAATGGTGATAGTGTCACTAAGATAGGCAAAAAGGGATACTTGAATCAATCCGCAGTTGATCAGTTTGTGTTTGACGTTAGGGAAGGATCTTTGACCTAATGGGCATTAATGCGGAGTCAATTACATTTGGGCCCTGGACGACTGTAGATTATAGCGTGCCAGCAGTTGACTTGGCTCCTGATGTACTTGCAGAAATGAAGAATGTGGAGCTAGATGATGCGGGGAGCATAAAGACCCGCAAAGGGTATACTAAATATATATCTTCAGCATTATCTAGTACACCTTCTATAACTGGATGTGGAAAACAAAGATTTAGCACGTCGTCCTCTGCAGTATTTGTATTTGCGGGCGATAAATTCTACGAAGATGCTAGCGGTACTTGGACAGATCGTACTGGCAGTCAAACTATAACGGCAGCAAATGATAATACTTTTATAGCTGCAAACGCAGCGGGGACATTGATTGCAACTAATGGGGTGGATACTGTTAAGAAATGGACTGCTGCTGGAGGCAATCTTGCAGCATTGGGAATGGGCAGTAGTAGTGTAACAAGGGCTTCTGTAGTAGCGTGGTGGGACAACAGAGCTTGGCTGATAAATACAAATCAAGGAGAACGTAGAGCGCACTATTCGTCGAATACTGACATAGAAGCGTATGGCGCGAATGATTATTTTCAAACTGATGGAGCTATTACGGGAGCTGGGCCTGTAAAGAGTTTCTTCGCATTACACAATGACGATGCGATTTATGGTTTGTTTCCGACTGGGAATGCTGATACTCCATACTCGATTCAACGTAGGGCAGACCGTGGGACTGTTGCCCGGCGTTCGGTAGTGATGGATGAATACGGTAACCAGGTGTTTGTGAGGCGTGATGGGATATACATTTGGGATGGTTCAAACCCTCCGATTAAGATTTCGGGGAATTTTGATGGCAGTGAATTTTGGGATAATGTAATTCAAGATAGATTGCAGCATAGCTTTGCAGTAGAAAATAGAGCGAAGAATCAGGTTATATTTGCATTGCCGTACGGTACTAGTCAAGTGTTGATGAATAAATATATCGTATGGAATTATAAAAGACAACAATGGGTTGGAGTATTTGAAGATTTCACACGAATCTGTGCTGCGTATTTCAACGATTCGCCCCATTTTGGCGGCTCTGAAGACGGGTTGTTGTATGTGCATGACTCTGGGACTAATGACAATACTACTGCTATTAAGAGTTTTGTGTCATTGGCTGCAACTCCTCCGATTTCGCTTGCCGAGGTGGTAAGATGGTTGTATGCACGTCATGAATTCGAAGCCGCTGAAACTGATTATGAAATAAATGTACAGCAACGTGGGCCTTCTATTGTGTCGCGTACGGACGGTATAGGTGTAGGTGATCCAAGTGATGCAATTGAAACTGCGTTTATAGTTGGATCGTCGTCTATTCGAGGTTCAACTACTGCGTATGTGCTAGATACTGATATGTGGGGATATGATCCTGTTACGCAATTAAAATACACCGCAAATAATAAAGATGAACCTATGGCTTTACGTAGAGCATTAGTAATGTTTAAGCCTATTGGTAAGCGGACTAAGCGTCAATTAGGAGTTGAGTAATGGCTAAAAATCCATTTAGTACAACTGTAGGAGCTAATGACCCAATTTTTCAAAGAGCCGCATTGCAAGCTCGTTTTGGAAAAAGGTTTGACGAAGATCAATTTCAAAATATTGTAGGAGGTTTAGGCAGTGATTATTCTCAAGGAGCGTTTGAGCTTGCTGATTTAACTGCTCCTTCTGCTCCTAACATAGCAAGTTTAGATCCACAAGAATTAGCTAAAAGGTTTGCAAGACAACTGCAAGGCTCACGTAGTATGTTGCCTGGGCAAGAGGTAGATTTGTCTAAACTTTCTGCTGATATAGATTTGTCGGATTTGTTAGGATCTAATCCTGATAATAATCCGCTGTATTCGCGTAATGTTAATTTGCAAAATCTTTTAAGTGCTGGGACAGACTTTTCAAGAGCTGTACAGAATCAGTTGACTCCAATGTTAGGATCGCGATTAGGCGGTTCAAATTACAACGAAGGAGCAACAGCTCAAGCATTTATTGATGCTATAAAACGTAATCCAAACGCAGGAAACCCTGTAGCAACTTTTTCTGATCTTGAAGGATCACCCACGTTAGGTTACGATGAACTACAAGCACGGTCTGCTACTGACCCGTTTTCTCGTAATGTATTAGAAAGAATACGTAATTTTACAAATACATATGATCCATCTGCTCCTGATAGACCTATGGGCCAAGAACAGGCTACTTTTGATGCCGCTGTAGCAGCAGGAGTAGCAGCTGATGAAGAAGCTGCGGCTGCAGGTGGGGCTCCTTACGATGATAGTGCGTTACGTGCACAACTATCTGAGCAGCAAGATTTAATTAGAAGTCTTTCTGAAAGATTAGATCAACCGGCTTCACAAGGCCAAACTCAAGCAATGTTGCAGCAGTTGCTTGGACGGGAATCATTAGGTTCAGGACAACTTCAAGAACTTTTAGCCCAATCGCAAGAAGGCAGAGTTACTGAAGATGCAATAAGTCAGATAATCCAGAATCAGTTAATGCAGGCAGATATTCAAGGCCAAGTAGGCCAGGCAGTACAGTCTGAGTTTGGCGATGTATTTACTCAAGCTATGATTGATAGACAGTCTGCAGAGCAGCAACGTTTTAATACGTTGATGGAGTCTTTGGGCCAGCGTCAGCAGCAAGAAGAACGCTTGGCCAGAGAACAGTGGGCCAGGCAAGATGCAGTTAGAGAGCAGCAGGAAGCCGCGGTAGGGGAAACTTTACGTGGCGCAGAACTGGCAGGGCGGCAAGCATATGGAAATGTACGTGGACTGCCTATAATTACACCTGAGTTTGGCGCGACAGATGAATTGCGCGATCAATTGCAAACTTCTATTATGGATAGAATGCGAGGCACTCCATTAGATGCAATTGAAGCAGAACGTACAGCGCAGTTAGAGGAAGATGCGTCGCGGTCAAGAGATGCGCTTACTGAAAAACTTAGTAGATTAGGATTGTTGCGTGCGGGCGGAGATACTGCTGACGTATTAGGAGAATTTGAAGGCCAAGTTTTACGTGGTAGGCAGGGAATTGCTGCTGACATGCAGCAAATGCAGCAAGATTTAATTACGTCAGGAATTCAAGAAGGCAGAACACTTCGAGGTGCTGAGGTAGATGCAGAATTAAAACGTGCTGCATCGTTGTCTGATCAACTGTCTGCAGCGAGAAATCTAGATTTGCAACGTCATATGTTGCAGCAAGATGTTGCAGATAGAACTTTGGCTCGAGGATTAACTCGCTTAGGACCGACAGAGCGTGAGCGTTTTGAGAATCAAATGCGGGCACAGCAGCAACAAGAATATCTTGCTCGTAGTGCTCAGGATACACAAAGAGAGTCGGCAGAAGCTGCGGTTTCGTTAGATGAACGTAGGATTGCACTTAGTGAGCAAGAAGCTCAAGATAGAGTTAATCAAGCCTCTGCAGATCGTGGATTGCGCAAATTACAACTGGATGCGCAAAAAGATCAATTTAATCGTCAATTGTTGCATGAACAGACTCAAGCGGAGCTCCAAAGAGGATTCGCATCTACTGAGTCTGAATTGGATCGTACATTTAGGGGCGATGAATCTGCTGCTGATCGTACATTCAGGTCCAATGAAGCTGCACGTCAGCGTATGTTTGACATAGACTTTAGGGCTTCTGAATTAGACGCTCAATCAGCTGAAGCAGCACTTGACCGTAACTTGCAGCTAAATTTGCAGACAGGGCAGAATAAGTTTGCAATGGCACTTGAAAATGCACGCCAAGATTTTCAAGCTACGGAAAGCGGCTTTGCACGTGATCAGCAATTAGCGATGATGCAGAATGAAAATGAGCAACGATTAGCTGAAAGGAATCTACAGGAAAGTGAAGCTAATTTAAATAGATTGCAACAGACTGCTGAACGTGTATCTGCACAAAACTTTGAGCGTGGAATTATATCGCAGGAACACGCACAAAGGCAGTCAGATAGACAGTTGCAGTTAGATTTATCTAAGAATCAAATTGATGCCCAGTCTAATTTGCAAAAGCTTCAACGTCAGCACGAGAAAGATCAAGCTCGGGAACAAGGTATTATTACAAGAGAGCAGGCTAATTTAAATAGATTGCATGAAGATAATTTAGCTCAAGCTGCTCGTGGATTTCAATCAGAACAAGCTACTGCGGATAGACAACAGCAGTTAGTAGTTCAAGAACGTGATCTACTTGCTCGTGCTGCAGAATCTGAAAATCTTCGTACATTTCAGCGAGCCATGGCTGAAGATGAGCAGAATTTTGCTCGAGAACAGAATAGATTTGTGTCGCAACAGGCTCAGTTGGATCGAGAAGCTGCATCGAATGAGTCAGCATTTCAGCGCAATTTTATATCTGGACAGAATTATAGAGACAGGCAGAATCAGATATTTTTGCAGCGAGAGCAGATTAATGCGCAAGAAGCGCAGAAACAAAATGAATATAATTTTCAGCGTGAGCAAAATACTTTTATTTCGCAGCAAGCAGATTTAGATCGACAGTTACAAGAAAACGAATCTGCATTGCAGCGGAATTTTATTAGCGGGCAGAATTACAGGGACCGCCAAAATCAAATCTTTTTGCAGAGCGAACAGAATTTATTTAATTATAATCAAGCGCAGAATGATTATAATTTCCAGCGCGAAAATAATAGATGGAAAGAGCAGCAAGCAGAAAAAGATAGATTTCAACAACAGCTGCAATTTGAGCGCGCCCAGGATTTTGCAGAAGACCAAGCGTTTGTGCAGCAACTGCAGTTTGGACGCCAGCAAGATTTTGCAGAACAAGAAGCTCGAGAAGCAAGGGCTTTTGCACAGCGTCAAGAAGATTTTGAGCGAGATCGTTGGGAAGAGTCGCGACTTCAGTTTGGCCGGACACAAACTTTTGCCGAACAAGAAGCGCAACGAGCACGAGATTTTGCAGAGCGTCAGTTCCAAACGCAACAAAATCAGTTTACGCGACAGCAAGATTTTGCAGAAGGGCAGGCTGAACAAGACGCTTTATATCGTGCGATTGGTACACTGTTAGCGGCTCAAGAAGCTAATATGGACTTAGGGATTGGAGCAGGAAGTGGAGCACCTGGCGGATTGGCTGCATTACTCCGCGCTGAGTTAGGAGGTGCCCTGGGTAAAGATTTGGCCTATCTGGGGCGTCTTGACCCTATAATTCCTAATACAACAACAACAACTAATGTTGATGGAATCGAAGTAGGCGTACCTGCAAATTGGCGTGGCGGACGCAGCGGACCCGGTTAACGAAAGGAATTAAAATGGCATCTGAAGTAGCAGCAGGCGGTTGGGAATTAGCGAAAAAAGCGTTGCCTTATGCGCTTACAGCATTGCAAATTGGGGGAAATATTGGAGGAAGGCATTACGGAGGGAAACAGGCTCGTCGCCAGCAGGAAGAAAATGAACGCGCGGAAGCTCGCGCTGCTATGATCTCTGCGCTTACTGGACAGCGTGCGATTGCTCAACCTCAACTAATGCAATCTCCAGCCGCAGATGCGTTTGGCACTATGGCAAACATAGGATCGCTTGGAATGAATCTTTTGCCGTATATGCCACGTAGAGTTACTAATCCTGAAGTTGCTGTTGGACCCATTCAAGACTCAGGCCTTCTTTCAGGGGTAGGCCGGACTGATCCTAACTCTCCATACAGTTAAGCTATAACTTAGGCAACCGAATTTAAGGAATTGTTATGACGCAAGCATATCCATACGCTGGAATGGCTCAAAGAAATACAAGATCGCAATTAACTCCGAGGCCATTGCAAATTGGAGGAATTCCTGACCCTATTCAGGGGCTAGTACCGCAACCTACTGGCAGTGTTACAGAAGGTTACGGTACATCATCTTACGCTCCTTCTAATATGGGCAGAAATTTAGCTTTTGCTGGCGCAGGATTGCAGACTCTTGGGGCATTGGGAGAAACTCTATATGGAGGCCGTCAGCAACGTCGCCAAGCAGAAGAGAATCGTCGCGCCATAGGTACAGCTAATCTAATATCTATTCTGTCTGGCGGATCTGTAGCACCTAATCCTGATGTAATGCAGTCAAGCGGCGCAAATACTGCTAGACTTTTGTCGAATGTTGGGTCTGGATTAACCTCTTTAGGTCAGCAACTACAAGATTTTAGAGAGTCTGAAATAAAACTAAAACTTGCCGAAGAAACCGCGCTCATACAAGCAAAGGCAGCCCGGCGAGCTGATGATCTGCATAAAGAACAGATGCGTGCATTTAAAGTTGAGGATGCGCGCGAAAAAGGTGAACTAGCGGCTCTAAAAGGACTCCAAGCGATTAAAATTGGAGTTGATATGTCTGATCCTGAGATTAGAGCTGAATGGGAAGCAGATAAAGAATTTGAAACTCCACATTATAAAAGTGTAAGGCAAGCAGTTACTGCAGACTTAATGACTCCGCTAATACTGCAAGGTATTGCAAAGGTGGAGTCAGGAGGTTATGTTGATCCGTATAAAGCTGAGGGGGCTATATTAACTTCTGGCCAATATAAAGGAGATCGCGCATACGGTAAATATCAAGTTATGGGCGCGAATATAAATCCTTGGTTACGTGAGGTAGGTTTACTAACTGGCGACCAAGAGATTACTCCTGAAATGTTTATGAATGACCCAGGCTTGCAAGAAGCACTAGTACGTAATAAATTTGCAGAGTATGTGCGTCATGGCATTGAAAATGATAAAAGCCCAGAAGATATAATTAAAAGTGCTGCATCTGTATGGTTTTCTGGCGGGTATGATAATTATAAAGATTCTGAAGAAGCTGAAAGAAGTGATGGTAATAACACTGTAGCTAATTATGTAGATATGGTGTATGATGCAGTAGATGATAATCTACGTACTATTGGACCTTCCCAAGAGTATAATGAAGATTGGGCAGAGCTTGAGTTAGAAAAGAAGAGATTCTTAGAAATGACCTCATCAGAAAATGTTAAAGAGATGATGAGAGAAAACAATGTATCTCTAGCATTTCAAGATTACTTTGAGAACGGGATGCGCTCAAAAATTGCTACTACGGTAAAAGAGTACGAGAATGATCAATTTCAAATATTGAAAGCGTTTCAAACTCAACGGCTGAATGAAGAAGAGTTAGCAGAAAGGGTCAAGGCGAGACTTGAAGCTGAAACTTTAGCTCGCCAGCAAGAAGCGAGATTAGCCGCAGAAGATTATGCAGCGATGGAAAAGGCTACATCTGATCGTACTTTAGATTTATTCAATCAATATATTAAGTTGCCTGAAGTTAAATCTTATAATAATTATACTATGCAATATAGTAAATTAATGGCGACAATTAATGATTTTCGTGCGTATATGGATGCGCATAATTTAAAATCATTAACTCATGAGCAAATAAAAGACGCTTTTCCTGATCAAGGTACGTATCATATTTCAATAGTAAATAATTACCAACGCTTAATTGACGAAGCTACTGTACGTGAAGGTGATATAACAGTATGGCAAGGAAAAAGCGCGGGAAAAGCTGAGCAATTTATGTTGGCGGTTCAAAATATATTTGGCGGGACCATGTTTACTACTGAAACAATTGAAAGTATGGCGCAACTTGCAGAGGCTATGGATAAGGGTTTACGCTCGAAATTAGCTAGAGGGGCTATTGGATATGCCTCGGCTGCTGCAAAAAGTGCGTATCCAGATTCTGCTGACCCAAAGCGGATGAAGCAGATAATTGCACGCCGCGAGATTTTTGCTCGTACTGTGGCTTCTAGTGCTTTGGATTATATCAGTCAAGGTGCTCCTATTACTATAGCAGATATTCAGGAAATACCTGAATGGGCTACAGATTTAGTTGGAGGGTCTTGGGATCGTACGGAAAAAGAAACTACAGAAATTGAAGAAAAGTTTCAAGAGTTAATACCACACTATGATGCAGTGCAATTTGAGGCTAGTGTAGATTCACTGCGGGAAGAGCTTGGATTTCCTCAAGAGCCCCTTCAAGGATTTGATTTGCTAAAACGTCCTCCTGAAGAATTACTTGAACTCGCTCCACTTCTTGATGTAGATGGTATATCTACAAATACTCAAGAAGAACGGCAGATTAAAACTTTATTGCAAAAAGCTAAATCTGGGCAAGCTTTAACTCCTGTAGAACAAGCACAGGTTCAAGAATTACATCAGCAAATCAATTTTGGCAGTGAAACAATTGACCTTGAGTATGAAAAAGTTAAGGCTAAGCAGCGTCGCGGCGAGAAATTAACGGCAGCTGATCGAGAGATACTAAATAGGTATCATGTAGGGGAAACATTCAGTACTATAGGCAGCGGACTTAGCGACTTTTTTAAGATGGCTTTGCCTAAAGGGCGTGCAGGAGGGCAGTAGACAGTCATCAAATTCTATATTAGCGCAGCCTTAATAAAGGTAATATAAAATGGCTATACCAGCATCTGAAATTAGTTCATTATCAGTTCCTCAACTAAGAAATAAATACGGCGACGTAGAGATTCAAAATACGCTGAATCTTATTGACCAGATAGGGATAGATGCATACAGGAATAAGTACGGGTCTAGTACTGATACCCGAAGTATGGGAGATCGAGATGCTATTATTCCATACGATCCTGCGTCTGGCCTATTCTCTCTTAATAACTTATCGGCGTTAGTACGTAATTTGCCTGGGAATGCTGTAGATACTTATGGTGCGCTGGCAAATATGGTGACTGATCCAGGGGAAACACTAAACACACTTTTTAGCAAAGAAGGCGCGTCTGCTATTTGGGAAGATTTAAAGCATCAGGTTACAAATCCCAGTGAAACATTAGTAGAGCGTCCGTTTGAGACTTTGCTTAATCTTGCGCCAGTTGTCGGTCCAGCTACGAGCCGCGTTGCAAAAGTTTCGTCGATTGGCAGCAGTTTAGCGAAGTTAGAAAACATTGCCCCTAAAACGTATAAAGCCCTAAGACACACCGGAGAGTTTGCAGTAGATCCGCTTGGAAAGTCTGCTAAAGCTACATTTGAAGGCACAAAAGGATTATTAAAAGCCTTAGAAATTGGTGGATTTAGAATTCCGGCTACTGTTGCATCTGGGATGAAATTAGCTAAGATCGGCGAGGTTACCGAAACTACTCGTGGATTTACAGATCAGCAAAAAGTAGCGGCTACCCCTATGGGGAGGCTTACTGGAAAAGGTGTAGGCGAGACTAGATACCAAACATTTATGAAGGTGCTTAAAGGCGTGAAGGATGAGGAAATAGTTTTAACTGAGATGATGGATTTACTTGATCAAGAAGGCCAGCAAAGACTTGACACTTACACAAATGAATTTCCTCAAATTCTAGATGAAACTGCGCCTGTAACTACTGATCCTACTACTGGAGCTCCTGTATCTATTGCAGATCAAGGCGGTACTAAACTTGATATTAATGATTTAATAGAATCATTTAAAACACGATTAGCGTCGCATAATGTGCATATTAAAGATGGGGCTACAAAAATAAATACAAAAATAGTTAATGATCCTGTATATGTGAATGATCGTGGCGCGAATGTGCAGTTAATAGGAGAATCTACGACTCGAGAAATTCCTATAATGGTGCGTCAACTAGGAAAGTTGTCAGATGATGTATTAGCTCGCAGTGAATTTCGTGGAATTCCTAGCAGCGAAATTCACCATATTGATGCTGCTATTACCAGTATAAATGACTATCTAAAAACTGGTAATGTATTATCGCCTCGGGAATTGTTTACATTACATAATAATATTAGAAATGTTATCGAATATCCTAAGAAGGGAGCTTCTGTTATTGATGCTGCATTAATGGATTTTTCTTCTGAAATCCGTAAAAAACTAAGCGGATTACCTGGGAAAACAGAAGTTTCAAATAAATCGTTTGATGATTTAATGAAAGAAGTAGAAAAATCACTTGTCTGGGAAAACAGTGTACGTAAGGCTTGGGGGTTGTATAGAGATGGGTCAGAGAATGCTGGCGCTGTATTACGTAAGATAGCTGCAGGCGGTAGCGAAGCTGCTAAGTATCGCAAAGAATTACTAGCCCGCGGAGAAGCACGGGGAATGAACTTAGGCGCAGCGTTAGAAGCAATGGAGTTTAGAGGTTGGGAACCTAAAGGTCTTGTAGGTAGGCAGATGGCTATAGGTATTTTAGGTGCTGGGGCGGCATTTGGAGCGGTTTCCTGGTGGCCTTTAATGGGTATTCCATTTGCTGCGCCTAGGATAGTTGGCAATTTTGCAGCTAAGATAGGAGTTTCTAAACGAGCTGCAGATTATTTAACTGAAATAGTGAAAGAGATGCACAATAATTATCCAACAGCAGTTGCAATGGGAAAACAAGGATATACGATAGGAGGCATCCTTGCGAATCACGCTGATTTTGCTCGCGAAGCTCGTCAACGAGATAAAGCCGGAGAAGAATAATGGGAACAATAACTAGATCACATTCTTTTGTTGCAGGAGAAAAACCTACAGACGATCAATGGAATGTAGACATTGATCAATTATTTACTCTGATTAATGGTAATTTAGATGAGTCAAATATAGACTATTCTTCTGGTGATGGGATTGTCACATTACAACAAACACAAACTATTACTGGGACAAAAACTTTTGATGCGGCGACGACTTTTAATACGTCAATACTTCCTGACTCTACAGGGGGTGCTGATATGGGGTCTGCGTCGCAAGAATGGGGAGATGTATATGTCGCAGATGACAAATTCATAAAGTTCGGTTCAGACCAGAATGTATTTGTAGGCTACGATGAAACTACTACGGACTCTCTGAAATTCGCCGCAACTGAAGGCGCTGGGTTGGCTATTACGTTAATGGCTGATGAAGGCGATGATGCAGGTGATGAGTGGAAGTTGAATGTAGCTGATGGAGGAACGCTAACTCTCGGGAATGACATAGCGTCGGCGGGTACATACGTTACTGGCTTGACGATAACTCCAAATTCTACTACTGCTGCCTGGCTGATGGATTTTGAGGGTGATATAGATGTAGGCGGAGATACGTTGTCGTTTAATGGTGCCGCAACGATTGATACTAGCGGAAATAATGCGCTGTCTTTGGATGCCGGAAGCGCTACGCTAACTCTGGACGGCGGAACTATAGAGAGTGATGCAACTACACTTTCATTCGATGCTGCTACTACTATTGACACAAGTGGGAATAACGCTTTATCACTTGATGCGGGTAGTGCAGTACTTACTTTAGATGGAGGCACTATTGAAAGTGATGCCTCTACATTTAGTTTTGACGCTGCTGCTACCATAGATACGAGCGGAAACAACAACCTTACTTTAAATGCAGGCACTGGGACTATTGTCGCAACTGCTGGTGATGTTACAGTATTTGACGATAATAACAATGCAGATGTATCTATGAGTATCGGAACATCTGCTACGGAAGCACTCGTCGTTCAGGCACTC
>CETC01064105.1_pt1 | contig 14702 bp, 15 predicted proteins | sample 326911 | NCBI WGS metagenome assembly CETC01 (sample SAMEA2622694, study PRJEB7988) | marine metagenome | isolation source: saline water (ENVO:00002010), including | reverse complement strand
ACTCAATATATCACAACAGATATCACTTGATACAGCACTTTATTTTTTAGTCACACTGAAGCTACACAAGAGCCTCAGTTTCCTGAAGATGGGTATTTGTTTTACTGTTATGTGTATACTGGACTTTGGCCTTGTCCACCCATACCAATTGTTTTATACTTGCTCAGCTTCTGTTGCAAGTTTTGCATACTAACAGGCACCTACCATAGTGCAACGGGTTCTCTGAGTGTAACAATGCTCTATATCAATACTTAACTCACTTCCCTCTCAGGATACTGGCTACACAATGCACCAGGGGAGTGTCTCAATATGTTTAGTGTGCCCTTCTACAGGCCCTTTCACAGTGGTATCTCTAACTGGCCCACCAACCTTGTGTGTTACTTGTAAATATGCCTAGAAATTTGCCTATGATTGCCTTGATATGCCTTTATTGTACTACTGATCTTTGGTAATGTCAATCTTTTGTTAGATTAACCAAATCTTTTTATGTTTGCTCTTTGTTCTCTGATCTCACCCAGTATTTCACTTGGTGTGGGCACAGGTTCCACAAAATGGAAAAACTCTGCAAATTTAGTGGTAACTTCTTTGTGCTTCTTACCTTCCATGGCCGCCCTTGCTTCTATGTAGGCAGTCAATAACCCATGTGTATGAGCAAGAAAATCACCAGTGTTTTTATTGAACTTTTCCTGTGGAAAATGTTTTCTTATAAGGTCAAATGATGTATTGTAGTTGAACTTGGTGGAAAATTTATCACAGAAATCAAGCCAGTTCTTATACTTGGTATGAATCTCTTTTAGGTTCTTGTTTGGTAAGTTTCCACTTTGTGCAAATTCACCCAATGGCTCAATTACATCTTTGTCCCAACTAATAGTTGTATCTCTGTAGGGTCTATATAGGTTTTTTATGTTTGAGTCTGTGTGCTCTCTACCTGCATTTAGGTATGCAGTATATATTTGATTTATGGTTATCATAATAACTCCTTGTCTTTATGCATCTATTGATGCTTGTTATAGTTTCCATTGTAATTCTCCAGTTCATATGTGTATTATAGTGTAAAACATTGAAAAAGTCAAGTATTTCAATGCCCTATATGTTTATTTACCATAGATTTTCTTAAAAGCGGGTCAAATGGTGTTCAAAACCTTGGTTTTGGTAAAGAAAAAGGGCCAGTGGCGGCTTAATTCCATCTGGCCCGGGTATTATTTTGATCTAAAAGGTGTAGGATAAAACAGAGTTTGTAGTAAGTTATTATTAGATTTTGGAGAAATCACAATGCTTGTAACAAAGACATACCACCATGCTATGAGCGTATAAAAGAATAAAAGGATATGATATTCTGAAAACATATTGGTAGTATTATACTGCTCCATCCTACAGTATTATTTATGACAGAGTAAAGTTAAACTTTTTGAGCAGTTCTTTCTGCTCTTCTATCTCAGGATCAAATGCTACATTCTTGTTATTTGGATTTTTGAACAGTTTATAATCCCATCTCACAGGATATCCATCAGGTGACCTATTGCTTAATCTTGTGTTTGCATTGTATATGACCCATTTACAAACAGGATCATGTTCTTTGATCCATTCTATGTTGTCTCTGTAGACATTGCTCATGAATATCCATTGTCCATCTATCTTTACTAGATGATGATTTGCCAATATGTATTCTGGATTGTCTGGAAATTGTGTGGGCTTCTTGTTTAGTACTGCAACAACCTTTACCCGCCTATCTAATGGGTAAACCATCTTCAACTTCTTTAATAAATTGGGTAATGCTTTTTCTGTCTTAATCATTTTTGTTAAACTTGGATACTTGATTCATATACTTGTGCTTGGAAATCTATTGTGTCATCCTCATTTAATGTTGCTGATAATATTCTAAACTTTTTACTGCTAAAACCTAGATCTGTGTGTGTTACATCTACCACATCACCCGCACTCACATCTATTGCAGAGTGTGGTGCCTTGAAATTGATTACTGTTTGATGTCTGCTGTCATCCATCAGATACTTGCCAAGTTGACTTGCTTGTGAATTTGTACTGATAAGTGTGTTGCTTGTTCTACCTACCAATACTGTGTTGTTGTCTTCTGTTAGGTATGTGTCACTGTTAGTGAAATCCACATCATCATTGTATTCATTTGCCTTGTTGCCAAAAGTTACTTCAAACTTGTTGAACTTGACACTCTTGGGTGGTAATTGTATATCTATATCACCCACTATTGTATCTCTTGTGAAACTAAAGGTACTGGATTCATTTTGTGCTCTGTGTTTTAGTTTGTATAGGCCCTTGTCATAGATCAACATAGCATTACACATTTCTGTGATCTCTTCTACATTGTTGAACATTGTTTGGTCTGTGTTTAAGAATCCATTTACTCTAAACTTTGGTGCACTTTCACTAGATGAAGCTAGGTTAAAATAAGCCCTTGCCGCGGCAAAACTAACTAGATCAATATCTGTGTCAGCTAGAGATTTTCCATATCTGCTGTTTGTCAAATAATCCAACATAACATCTGCAGGATTTTGATTTCCAAGTGGATCATTATTACTTGGTGCGGCACCTATTGGATTTGTAGCAAATCTGATTAATTTACCTGCAAATTCTACTGTAACTTCTGGAACTGCACCATTGTAATCTGCATCCACAGGCAATTTCATTGCCAGATATGCTAATCCTGTAAGTGTTCTTGTGCTTGTCCAAGTTCCGCTACCTATACTTGTTTGTAATGTTGTATCTACTGTCTGTGTGTCTGATCCAGGATAGAAAGCAATATAATGACTTCCATATTTGGTTGTTTCATAGTTTGCAAGTTCAAGACCACCACTGCCTAGTGTGTTTGTAGTTCCACTACCTCTATCAGATACATTATCACTTGAACTATGCCATATAAGTGTATCATTGAAAAATACTTTCATTGGCGCTCCTACTTCACCTTCACAAAGTACAAGAACCATGTTTAAATTGTTTGTGCCACTACCACCAGATCCATTGCTACTGCCAACAAATGCTCTAGTTCCACCTATTCTTCTTCTGCCATATACCACAGGAATAGGATCATTACTGCTATTTTTGTTTACAACTATACCACTGTTTTGATTAGGTCCACCACCAGCAAATCTCTTTGCTTCTTTCTTAGCAAAGACTTTACTCACAATGAACTGTACTGCTATCTTTGTAATGATGCTGATAGGATCTATGCCCATTTTATCTTCTCCAGATTTCTATTTGATCTTTGGGAAAACTTTTAGGATCTACCATAGCTAAACCTTTGTTTTCTTCAAATGTGTAAGCAACACCAAAAAAGTAAATGTATACAATACTCCAATATTTGTGTTTCATCAGTATAAAATCACCTTCTTTTTTTGTTTTAACTTGTTTATATCCATTTGTTTTTAACCAAGTGTCTGCACTTATGTATTCTTTTGCAAATTGTAATCTTTGTTTGTTGTTATGATACTTGTCCTTGATGCTGTCCAACTTGTTTGTTCCATATCTTAAATCATGCCATTCAACTGCAAGTGTATTGCAATCATTAACACTCAATTCAAATGGTGTATGTCTTTTTATTGCTAAAAAATGTCCTAGTTTGTCTAAATCACTCTGTATCATTTCCAAATAACCTCCTTGATAACTTCTTTGCAGTTATCTAATCCTGTATCACTGTTACCAGCATGAGGGGCTGAGAACTTGTCTCTTTGACTGTTTGTGTTTGTTCTTCTACCATTTATATCACTGAATCTAACCCATTGACTGCTTGTTTCTAGTGTAACACTAGTGGTTCCACTTGGTTGATAGTTTATAACTGCACTATCAATATAACCTTTGAATACTTCAAATGTTCCATTTGTAATAGAAGTACCTTGATCAAAATAGCTTCTAAATATTGTTACAGGTCTGTCTACATATTGTAAACTTTGAACTGTTTGTATAAAAGGTGGTTCCATATCACCATTTGCAATATCATATATACCACCAATTTGTATACTCAATTTAGGTATTTGAAATTCAATGTTGCTTTCTATTGCACCAAGACTCAATGCCGCACCTGCACTCTTGTATGTGTTACTGTCATAGCTAACATCAAAAGGTGCATTTGTAATATAGTAAGCAGTAGGACTAGTTTCAATTTTTACTAGTTCATAGTAGGCAGTTGTTTGCCTAGATTTCATTTCTGATAGTGTAGGCATTATTTAAAATTATCCAAGTCAAAGTTAACAGTTACATAGTATAACTCTTGTTCATCTACAAAATATTCAAATTCATCTTGAGCCAATGTTACAGAAGCATGACTTGGATTTTTGAAAAACTTTGTGCCAAAATCTAAATTTATATTTGAAGGATGTGATATTCTAAATTTTACTTCACCAAAGTTGTTTGCATCATGTCCACTCACAACCATTGCCAAACTTCCATTTTCACCAATCATAATAATATGCTCACCATCTACCAATGCATTTGCTTCATTTTGTGCAAATCCACCTACTGTGAATATACTTTGTCCTGTTTTTCTATCTGCAAGTCTTGTAACATTTACCATTACTGTGCTTGTGCCACTGCTACCATCTGACATCAAAATATAATTATTACCATCATATTTCAATGGAAAGTAAAAAGGTTGACTCTGACCTTGTGCCGCTAAAACACACTTTTGTATTTTTCTAAAGTCATCTACACCCATTGGTGCATATTCAACTTGTAATTTATATCTCACAAACTGACTGCTTCTAACAAACTTCTTACCACTTTGTGTTATGTTAGTTGTGCTAGGTTGAACATAAGTTACTGTTGCTCTAGCAGGAACTATATCAGTTGGAAATGCTTTGTTGTTTTGATTGCCTTCAGGAAATGCAGGATCAACCCAGTAATCATCTGTGTCAAATGTTTCATCTGTTTCAACTGTACTAGGTGTTCTAGGTGCATATGTGTCTGCTAAACCTGTTATAGGTAACACTACATCATGTCCATTGTCCCATACACCACCAACCTTATCATCAATTGTTCCTAGTGTTCCATAACCTGTTAGGCGCCCAGTACCATCTACATTTATAGCTATTGTGGGTGTTTTGAGTGTTGTTAAACTTTGACTAGTTCCTGGTGTACCTGTATCAGCTGTTTCATAATATGTTCCACTGAATCTTGCACCAAATGCTGTAACATTGCTTGTATTTTGATATTCATATCTTTTATTACCTGGGCCTAGTACATCAGTTTTGCTACTTATAAAATGTTTGTTTAGTAGAACTGTGCCACCTAATCTTTTTGCAAGATTAGCAGAAAAACTTTCACTTGGTGCTGACATAAAAGTAGTTTCTGCACTTCCTGTTCTTAATTTAGCTGTGTCAATAATTTTAATTGTTACCACTGCACTATTTGTATTTGCTATAACTCTTGCACCATTGTAAGCTGTACTTGTATCAACTACTTTTTTACTAATTGTAATAGTTTCACTACCTGTTGAAGCACTTGTGTCATAATTTACAAACCATAAGTCATCAAAATCTTCAGCTGTATTCATGTTCACACCATTTACACCACTACTGCCCAATGCAGTTCCAGCACTTACTGTAACTCTTGCTAAACAGAATCCAGGTCCTGTTGATTTATCAGTTTCAGCCGCTATCTTAGTTTTCAAAGCGGCCAAATCAGCAACACTACCTGCTGAATAATTTGTTGATCCTCCATTAGTAACACCTATAGGTATATTGTTTGTCATAATAAATGTGTCAGAACTTCCTGTGGTATTAGTAACTGTTTTTGTTATTGTTCCATAATATTTTTCTACAATTTGAGTTGGAACAGTAGTTTTACCTGTGTTTGTAAACAAGTCTAGTGTGTTTAGATTAAAATTATTTCCACTCAATGTGCCTTTTGTTCCATAAAGAACAGTACCTGTTGCAAAATCATTAATATTTTGTGAACCACCATTGTTAGTAGGATCTACTGATACACCACCTGTTGAACCATCTTTTGCTAAGAATTTTAGTTTTTCTGGTGTTGAATCATCATAGTTAGTAAATGGATCTGTAGCTCCATTTCTAGAACTGTTCATTTCAAATATTGCTCTCATACCTGTTGCTTTTTTTACAAACAATGTATTATCTGATGTTCTTACACTTTGTAAATTATTAGCATAAGGACTAGCTGGTCCAGTACTGTTGTATAATCTTGCTACAGTATCACCAATTGCATCTACAAAAAAACTTGTTCCACCACCACCACTTGGATCTGCACTTATATCAATAACATCATTGTCATCTATGTGTGGCGCACTTGCATGAGTAACTTGCCAAATAGGCTCACCTGCACTTGTTACTGTTGCTTGTTTGCTTGAGATAGCAACATTGTATGTACTTTTTCCAAATACTGTCAAAGGGTTTCTATAGAAATCATATATACTTAGATTTGTTCCAAACTTGTCATCATCAAAATAATTTATAAACTTACTGCAATTTGTTAATCTTGTAGTATGATTGGTTGTGCCCCAATAAGTTATTGGAAAGGCTTTGTATAAACCAGTTCCAACAGCATTAAATTTACCTAACATACCAGTGTCAAGGATATGAACTGTTCCACTTCCACTACCTGCACCTGTGGCTGTAAATTGTAATCCTACAGTATTACTAGCCGCCCCTATTGCTGTAAAGTCTGTTGTGCCAACTGTTAGAATCATATATTCTTTTGAAGCTTCTGTTTGTGTTGCATTTGCTGTTGCCGCATAGTAAGTTGGGTTTATATAAGCTGTACCCGGATTGTTTGGATATGTAAATAAATTCTTCATTATGCTATACCTGGTTTCCCTCTCCTGTTGTAGGCATTTTGTATAATACCTTCAATTGAACCTTTGTTATCTAACAAGAATTGTGTTCCTGTTTGTGTATCAATTGCATTAATATTTATTGTCACTGAGCCACCCATTTGATCCATAGGTGTTATGTTTGCAGGACCTGTTATAAGTTCTGGACCTGCTTCACCTACAATACCCACTTGACCTGTGCCCAAGTAACCACCATCTGCAAATAAGCCTCCAAAGAAACCAGTTATTCCACTGATAGCACTACTGAAGAAACTGCCAATGCCGCCTCCACCACCACTGCCACCAAATAGTCCACCAAGTCCACTGAACAAGCTACTAAAGATATTTCCAATACCATTACCACCTCTTAGAGCATCATCAATAAGTTGTGTCATAACATTGCTAAAGAATCCTTGGAAGTCTGATAGTGTTAGTTTACCATCACTCAATGCATTACTTAAACTGTTTGCAAAATCATTTTCTATTGTATGACTTAGATTGTTGAAGTCTTGTGTTACTGCACTTGTTGCTGTTGCACTAGATTGTTGCATACCTGTGGACATTCTGTTGAACTCACTGAGAACACCATTAACCATATCAGGTACAATTGATCCACCAACAACCTTTTGAAACATATCATTGAAAAAGCCTGTGACACTATCTGTCATGTTACCAGCTGTATCTACAACACTATCTTTCATTGATTTGAAAGATCCAGTTACACCATCTTTTAGTTCTTTTGCTTTATCACCAATAGCTGATAATCCATCAACTACTTTACCAAAGAAACCTATCAATGATTCTATAATACTCTGAATGCCCTCAAAAGCCGCCTTTAAAGCGGGTATAGCCGCCTCTACAAGCGGACTTATTGCTGTAGCTATACTACCTAGTACCTCAAACAATGCCTTCATAAATGGCACTATAACTTCACTTAAAACTGTGCCTAATAAGCTGAATACAGGTTGTAATGTTTCAAATGCATTTTTAACACCTTCAATGAATGCTGGCATTTTTGCCAATATATTTTCTGCTAGGTCAACTAACATTGGTAAGAGAGGTGTTATGGCATCTGTCATTAATTGTTGGAAAGCCATTTCTAGTCTACCTACAGTATCATTGAATTTCTCTGCATTTTCTCCTGCTTCAAGACTTACAATATTGCTGTTTGCTTCAACATCTTTCATTATTGCCGCAAGTCCTTCAGCATCACCTGCTATACTTGCAAATTGTTGTTGGATAAGAGGTCCAGCTCTACCACCAACTACTTTTGCAAAGTCTTCTGTTGTGATTGTGCCTTCATTCAAGGCATTGATCATTGTTTGTAAAAGTTCTGGACCAGTTTTTAGTTTACCATTCATATCAAGAATGCTATCACCTAACTTGTCTGTTACTTTTGCAAAACTCTTTTGTCCTTCTGTTCCTGCTTTCAATCTACTTGTAGTTTGAAGCATTGCTCTTTCAAAGGTAGCGGCATCAATACCTGCTTCACCCATTGCTGTTTGTAAAACTTGGAAGCCCTTGAAAGCGGCCTCACTACTAGCGGCACCTGCCATCCTAGCACTTTTGGCTAGATTATCAAAACTATCAATTGTGTCTTTTACTTTGTTGGCTACACCAAATGCCGCTAAAGCACCACCAGCGGCTATAAGGGCCGCTTTTACTTTGCCTGCACTAAGACTTAATCCACCAAGTCCTTTGTTAATATTGCCTATGGCACCTTTGGTATTGTCCTCAGCATTAATTTTAATCTTATAATCTGCCATTACCTAGTCCTTCTTCTACCCTTCTGTTGGGCTTTCTTTTGTTGTCTGTGTTGGTGTTCATAATACTTAACCCAACCTTTCAACTCAAGAATGCTGACATTGTGCATCACCCAAGATACAGTCTGTCCTAAACTTTCTGCCAGCTTAAACAAGAACAGTATATCTGTATCTTGTGTTAGTTTCCCAATTCTGCTTCAGCCTTACCTACACCGCTGTTCATTTCTGTAACAACTCTAGTTAAAACTTCTGGGTCAACTTCATTCTTAATAATTTGTCTCTCACCTGGCTGAAAGATAGACTTACCTTCACTGTCTTTGGCTCTTACAATAAGTGTTTCAATCAATGCATCTACCAATTGACCCTTGTTGTGGAATTCCAAAACTTTTGATTGCTCTGCAAGTGTGAAAGCAGGTCTGTAATAAATTGTAGTTTCCCATTCAGGAACTTCAATACTTTTCAAGCCACTTGAAAGTGTTTCTTTGAAATGACTTGTTGCTTTTGCTAATACTTTATTTTTCATTATCTTTTCCTTGTTTTTCTAAGAGCAGGTTCAACTATACCTGTGGGTGCTTGTCTACTACTGCCATCATCTAATACTCCAATATATGGAACATCATTCTTTGCTATAGGTATGGTTCCTCCCTTACCTATACTCTTTCTTTGAAAAGTACTCTGCCAACCATTTCTAGCTCTACCAGTTCTGATTGGTGTAGTAGTCTTCAAAGTACTCACATAATCTTTGACAAATTTGGATAGATCAGTGTTGATCTCAGTAGACAATTCTCTCATTGTTTTTCTTGATTCACTCACTAATCTATCCTCCTTTGATTAATTTAAGTTGTTGTCAACTGTTAGAGTGCCTGTTCCTTGAAAAGAAACACTTGCTCTCATAACATCTTCTAGGTCTTGAACATACTCAATACCTGTAATTAACACATCACCTGAAAGTTTCATGTCTGTATCAGATGCCAAAGGATAACAAAAAATTGTTCCTGTGTCACCAATTTGAAATATTGTATCTACTGAACCAGAATCTGCTGAATCAGTCCATACAATGTCAGCTGTACCTTCCCAAGTCTTAAGACCTGGTGTGAAAGATCTAAAAGTATCACCCATAGCTGATGTTTCAATTGCATTAGCCTCAGATGAGATAGACCAGTTTGTTACTTCAGTTACATTTGTACCTGTTGATTGACCTACTGCTGTGTTAAAGTGGAGTGCTCCACCTTGTCCTGCATATGTTGCCATAATTATACCTCTCTTTAGATATCATAATGATATTCTATGCTGAATATCATCCTACAACTAGCATAAGGTTCTGATTCACCTATTTGAACTAGTTCTATTGTTGTTAAACTACAATCCTTTGCAGTTCCACCTAGAGTTTTATCAAGCGCCAATTGGCTCTCAATAGCATCTACTACTAGATTTCTTTGTTTGTCTCTTTCTTTACCACCAACTACAATAACACAATCAATCTCCATCATACTTCTTCTGGTTCTTGTTGCACCCATAGTTAAGTTTTCTCTGTCTTCACTGACAGTTTCAACATAGACAGCAGGAAATGCTGTCTTGGGTAATTCAGAAACTATAATTGGATCTCTTTGAACAACACCAAGTTTGATAGTGTTCATAGATTTCAAAGTAGAAACAAACTCACTAACTATATTCTCTCTAGACATTATCTGTATAACCTATCTTGTCTAAATCTTTCAACTTCAGTGTCTTGATCAACTGATCCACTTCCATCTTTGTCATATTCAATACCAAGACCAAATTGTGTGTTGAACTCTTCATTGAATCTTTCTTTGTAAAAAGTAAGTTGTTCTCTGAAAGGATCACCTTCTGGTCTAAATGTAGAAAGTTTAGGTAGTATATAAGCATACAATGCTTTGTATACTGTAGATTTTTGCCATTGAGATTCTGTTAGTCTTGCACTATTGAAATTACTTGGGTTTTCATATTTGTTCCAATACTTTATTCTGATCATACTGATTACATCAGTTTCAGCCAATGCTAATTCTGATGACCAGTCATCTACACCCTGATCAAAGACTTCAGGTGCAAAAGTGTGTAAGTTTTCATTTGTTGCAAATGCCATTATAAATCTCCATTAGTGTTAGAGGGCATAAAGCCCTCTAACTACAATTAATGATTATACATTAATCATTCTGATTGATCTTGAATTGTCAATCATTGCTGGTTTTGCATGGAGACTAGCTACCACATCATTACCAACTGCCGCTGTTCTTCTGCCAATTTCAATGTCAACATTTTTTTGCATTGCAATTCTTAATGCATCTTGTCCAAAAATGTAACCTGAAGTGTTAGCCGCTGTAATGTTTGAAGAAACAAACATTTGAACACCTGCAACTTGACCAATGTAACCAGTTCTTAATGCTTCAGTTTGGTAGTCACCACCTGCATAAGCCGCTGTTCCAATTGATTTAACAACTGTGTTAGCTTGTGCTGGAGTAATTACTGAGTAAAGCTGACCATTTTCACCATTTGCTCTGATTTGAGCAACTGAGTCAAAGATTGCATCTAAAGATAGAGGTACACAGTCTGTTGTAGAATCAGTAGATGAATCTAGAGCTGAGTAAACTGCTTTATCAAATGCAGTTGCTACAGATCTACCTAATAATCTACCAATTTCATTAGGATCAATGTTACCTAAATCTCTAACCACAGCTCTTGCCGCAATTAATTCACAAACAATATTGTTTTTAGTGTCAGCAATAGTTTGTGCATCTAAATCAACACCTGTTGCCGCTTCTGAGCTGACAGTTTGTGCTGTTACTTTTGCTAATTCAGGAACTTGTAAAAGACCTGAAGGAGCATTTACTATAGGAATCAAGTTACCACCTAAGAATAATGATGACTCCTCTGCCGCAAATACAGTAGCGGCTAATACTGGTACACTTAAAGCATCTACATCTAGTGTACTTACATATTTTCCATTTGCCATTTTCTTTTCTCCTAGTTAAGAATGACTATACTAAACCTTTTTGCCTCATCTCTTTGTATTTGAGACGGTGCTCTGGGTTCCGCATATCTAGTTTTGAAAGATCAAATTTTTCATTTGATCTAGTGTCAGTGTTTCCAGTAGACCCTGCACCACTAGGTCCAGCAACTCTAAAGTAAGAATTTTCTGTCAAAAACTCATCAACCAATGCACTTACTGATAAAGCATCACCTTTGCTGTCAAATCTAGCATTGCCATCATTGTCAACTACAGTAACATTGCCATCATCATTCATTCTGATGTTGTTTCTTAGTAGTGTAGCTACATGAGCTGGGTTCACTGCCTTGGCATTTGAACTTGCACTAATAAGAGCGCCATCTACTTTGATCTTTTCTAATTCAGATCTAAGTTGGCCAACTTCTTTTGCACTTTGTTGTTTAGTTTTTTGCAAAACTTTATCAAACTCTTGTCTTTTTATAAGTTGCTCTTCCTCAATCTGTGTCTTTAAACTTTTTAGTTCTCTATACTCATTTAAATCTACATCTGCATACTTCTTAGTAGCCTGAGAAAGCCTTTTTTGAAGAATTCCATCAAGTTCTTCTTGAGTGAAAGTCTTCTCCTTAACCTGGCTGTCATCATTTCCAGCATCAGTAGAGCCAGTGTCTACATTGCTGTTTTCAACTATGGTGTTTTCAGTTTCCATATCAACATTCTCCTTTGTTATTGTGGGTAACAAATACTTTATTCACTTTGTGTGAAATAACCCTGTATCTCTGGATGTAATTCCAGAATTTGTTCATTAGTCAAACCCTGATCCATCATTTCTCTAATATGAGAAACCATGTCTGCAGGATTCTGCATAGGTGGATGAGGCATCTGCTCATCTGCCATTGCTTGTTGTGTTGACTCCTGAACCAACTTCTCTTGTAATGACATAGTACTATGAATCTGATTCCTTGTAGTTTCATCTTCAATCAACATATCAGCTATCATTTTCATCATTTGAATTTTGAATTCATCATTTTGAACTGTATCAATTGCTTTCTTGTATAGCTCTAAGTCACTGTGTTCATCTCTTATGTCAAATGTTTCAGCATATTCAATGCTAAAGTCTTGTGGTTGATCTATGTTCATCCATTTAAACCATAAAGTCCAGATTTTTGCTTCTGTTTCATGTAATACATGACTTATATCAACCAATTTTGTAGATAATAATTGTCTTTCTGTTTGTAGAGCAGTTCCTGACATAGGACTGCCTCTCATAATTTGAACTGCACTTGTGTGAGTCATTCTATGAATACTTTGAACAACTTTATCAATACTTTTTAGTATTCCATCAATACTAGAACCTGCTGGTTGTAACAAATAAGGTTTCAATCCAGGTTCCATATCTTCTTGTACTGTAATAATTGCACCTGCACCAGCACTTGCCTGTGTGCTAGGTGTTTTAACCAAACTAGGATGTCCACTAATTCTAATGTTTTGTTCTAGTTCAGATAGTAAATTGTAAATGTATTTCTGTGCATATGCAATGTCATTGATTAAACTAATTCCAATACCTTGTGTTGCACTTGGTAATGGTGCATAATTTATAAATGGAATCATACCCAATGGATTAAGATAATCAAATTGTTCTATGACATCACCATATTCACCTGTGTCACTGTCTTTTTGAACTGTGTATTTGTGTATATGATCTTTTTTCCATTCAACTACTTGCATTTGATGTTTGTCTTCAAACTCAATTACTTTGATATAATCAAGTTCCATCTTACCTGCAACTGTTTTTCTATAATGCCAATCTAGCACATTCTGTGGTGTATAAGCCGCACAATATGCTTTTATACCCATTGCTTGTTGTTCTGCTTGTGTAGTCACTGCATAATCTGGCTTGTCTACTAGTATCCACATATTACCCAATACCATTGCCATGTCATTTACTTGTTTCATAAATGTATCAAAGCTGGTACCATTGTTATCAATGTCATGAACAAAGTTCATAACTTGTGGATTCATTACTAGATTGCCTAGTGTTCTCTTTGGTAAGTTTCTAAATAAGAAACTACCATATATGTCTACAGTGGTTTTTACATGATTATCTAAAGGTGTTGCCGCTATTCTTTTTGCATAACTGTCACCTGGTGTGTTTTGTTCACCCAAATACTTGATTAGATATTCACCTGCTTGGTAAAGCTCACCACCAATGTAACTTCTGTAAAAGAAATCAGCTTGTTTTGCATGGTTGCTATAAGCTGAATGTGTGGTTAATAAATCTTCAGATTTCATCTCTATTCCTTTAGGTAATTAATTATATTTATCTTCAATATCTCTATCTTTAAAGATATGCTTAATAATGAGCAAACAATTCTGGACCAGCCTCTGCTTTTTGCATTGGTCTCTTAATTGGCATATTACCCCATACCAAATAACCCATAGCATCTGGAAGGTGATCAACTCCTGAACTTTTGTCAGGTTGTCTAGTTCCTTCCTTGTATACTTGTTTGTTCAAACATCTTATGAGACCCTTGCACTTTGGCCCCACAGTTAACCTAGTTTCACCCACTTTGTTGTAGAAAGCTGTATTCACACTAGCTATTCTATCTATAACAGGTGGATTAACTCTAGCAGTTTTCACTGCAAAGTTATACTGTCTTAAGATGTTGTGGTCAGTGTTCATAGCATTTGTTTTGCTATTAGCACCTGAGGCATCTGGATATGCAATTATCCTGTTGTCAGGATATCTCCTGCTTATCTCATCACACAATTCATATGTATTGGAGTTCCTTATTTCAAACTCATCAAATATATGCATTGTTAGCCCATCCCAATTTGCTATAACAGCACTCATTGGTTGAGTGTTAAAGTCTATTCCTACATGAAGCACATCTCTCTTATCAAGTTGTGGTTCTAAATCTTTGACATTTCTTTCAACATCAAATGCATAATAGACCAAACCACTGAAGTTTACAAAACTTGCAAGAAACTCTTGCTCAAAACTCCTAGGGTCCATTTCTATCTTAGCGGCTTCTATCTCATCTTGTGTGACATTGCCACCTTCTAGTGTTGTAAACTGATATCCAACCCATCCATCATGTGCATTGGCTCCAGCCCACAAATCATAAAACCAGTTAAAGCCTTTTGGTGTACTAATAAACATTGCATGACCTTTTCTGTC
>CETC01031431.1_pt1 | contig 14716 bp, 21 predicted proteins | sample 326911 | NCBI WGS metagenome assembly CETC01 (sample SAMEA2622694, study PRJEB7988) | marine metagenome | isolation source: saline water (ENVO:00002010), including | reverse complement strand
ATATCATCTTATTTTTATATAAAAGCAATCGCTGAAGAATTAAGAGGCCTTGCTGTTGAGTTTAATGTGCCTATATTTTCTGCTACACAAACAACTAGAACTGGTTATGTCAGTACAGATATTGGTTTAGAAGATACTTCAGAAAGTTTTGGTTTACCAGCGACTGCTGATTTTATGTTTGCTCTAATGTCTAATGACGAGTTAGAACAACTAGGTCAAATGAAAGTTAAACAATTAAAAAACAGATACAATGACCCTGCTATTAACAGATCATTTATTATAGGTGTTGATAGAGCTAAAATGAAATTGTATGATGTAGAAAATGTGGCACAAAATATAATTGACAAGGGTAAAGAACCTGAATTTAAAAAAGAAGACCCTTATGATAAGTTTAGTGATTTTAAAGTATGATGTCCGGAATATACGCATTTTTTAGTTTTTGTATTAATACTGGTTGTTTAATATTAACGGTAGGTAAATGTGAAAATAGAAAGAGAAGATTAGCAGAATATAGAGTTGGTAATGCTGGTATAGTATTTCATTTTTTTAAAGAAGTGCCTATAAACCAATTAAGAAAAGAAGAAAAAAAACTAATCAAGCTTCTACAAAAGAAAGGTTATAGATTATTTAAAACATCACAGGAGCAATTCATAGTAGAAGATAGGACAAAAACAGAAAAATTGTTATCTGAATATAAAGATAAGATGATAAACAAACCTTTTAAAAGCATTGATTATAATGTAGCAACTTTAGACGGAGAAAATTTAGATATTAGAAATTTAAGACCACCAAGTGCTTTTATGCCTGGCGAAACTGCTATGTGTTTAAGAAAAGCAGGACTTGGTGAAGAATATAGAAAAGTAATGACAAGATTTATACCTAACGGTAAAGGTATTACAGAATTAAGTAAACCTGAACCAAAGTTAATAGATGAGAAGTCTTGGGATGTTTGGCAGGCTGCTGTTAAGAATACTGAATATAAGTACAAACAAAAAAAAGGTCCTTTTTAATATGATAAAAAATTTAGAACATTACATATTAAGATTTCCTAATGTAATATCAAATAAAATATGTGATGATACAATAAAAGAATTACAAAATTTTGATTGGAAAGAACATAAATTTTACAACAGGCGAACAGACTCATATCATAATCAAGCAGGTGAAAAAGAATTAGAGACAACTTGGGAAAAATGCGAACACGACATACCAATTATGGAACAAGTGTGGCACTCAATTAACAATTATATAAAAGAGTTTAATTTTCCTTGGCATAATGGCTGGGAAGGTTATTCTGAATTAAGATTTAACAGATATTTACCTGGTAAATTAATGACCGAACATTGCGATCATATACACTCATTATTTGATGGCAAAAGAAAAGGTATACCAACATTAAGTATATTAGGTTTGCTAAATGATGATTTTGAAGGTGGTGATTTTGTTATGTTTACAGATAAAAAAATAGAGTTTAACAAGGGTGACCTATTAGTTTTTCCTTCAAATTTTTTATACCCTCATAGAGTAGAAGAAGTTAAATCTGGTACTCGTTTTTCTTTTATAAGTTGGAGTTTTTAATGCCTAGAAAACAAAAAGTAAAATTTCATAAAGGTGATTCTAAACCTGCTAAGACCATTAGCAAACTATCTTACTCAACGGAGATGGAAAAGAAAGGTAGAAAAATTGTCTGGTGTGTTAGAGAAAAACCTACTAACAATGTTGTTGGTAAATACTTCTTTGAAGAAGACGCACAAAATCTAGCACAATTTCAAAATAAACACCGTGTCTGGCAAGAGAACGGTGGTATACCTAAATTTCTTTGGAATTATTAGTTGCCATACCTCTATAAATAGTGTATAGAGGGATATATGGCATACGATTTTATACCAAAATCAACAAGAGATATACAGACAGCAAAGGTGTTTTTAAATGAACACGCTTTAGTTTACGCTTATCTTAATAAAAAATTTAAGAGAAGTGATCCTATAGCTTTGAGTAAAAACCCTAGAGAGAAAACTAATATAAAAGTATCTCGTGGTTTTCAAGGCTCTATTCAATTACCTACAATTAAAAAAGACTTAAATCTAAAATCAGTAAATCTGGCTTTTGGCGAGGGTAGTAGAGGCGGCCGTGGTGCTCAAAATAGAGGTAGTATATTTGAAAAAGATTTGACTGAGGATTTAAAAACCTGGTGGGCTGATGAAAGTAAATATAAAAATAAAAATTCAGAAAGAATAATAGATGAAATGGCCAAACAATATAAGTGGAATATGGCTAAAAAATTTGAAGTAAAACAAGAGGGTGAATTAAATCAAAGAAGACCTTTAGTATTTGCAGATCAACCATATATTGGTACAGCAGGCGATCAAAACATAGGCAAAACGGTAACAGACATTACCGTTATGGCTGATAATAAACCATATTATCTATCACTAAAGGCAACTGGTACGGTAACTTTTTTTAATGCTGGGGTTACCAAATTTTTAGTAGAAGACGAAATGAAAAAAGATGGCACGATAAAAAATAAACAAGGTAAACAATTATTAAAAATGTTAGGTTTATCTCCTACAAAATTGGCTGCTGTTTTTAATACTTATGGTGGTCAAATAAAAAGAAGTCAAGAAAATGTCTTCCCTAAAATGAATAAACAACAATTTATAAAATTTTTAAAATCTGGTATAGGTTATGGTTATCATTATGTTCACGCAAAAACTCCTAATGATATCAAACACTTTAAAATGACCAAAGATTTTATGTCAAAATTAGCAAATCCTACGGCAGCCGTAGCATATTATGGTGGAAAAACAAATCCAGGTAAGAGAGTTGACATTGATGTAGAGACACCTTTTATATTACTAAAGATCAATATTAGAAATAAACAAGGTGGTATCTACCCTACCCATATAATGTGTGATTATACATTTAAAAAGTATAAATAGTATTATTGATTTATATGGAAAAAGTGATTAAATTTATGGATAAAATGAGGGAAAAATGTTTAGTTTTAAAGGTTATATTACCAACGAAAAGAATACTCACCTAGAACATTTAGAAGACGATATTATTAATCGTGGTTCAGATGGTGGTAGAAACGCAGTAAATTTTTTAAAGTCAATAAGAAATATGTTGGCTGGGTCGTCTAGCGGACGTGTAAATATGTCCGTCAAATGGGACGGTGCGCCTGCTATTATCGCTGGTAAAAATCCAGAAAACGGCAAATTCTTTGTCGGAACTAAATCAGTATTTAATAGAACTCCAAAAATCAATTATACGCCTGCTGATATCAGTAAAAATCATAGTGGTCCTGTTGCAGATAAATTAAATGTCTGTTTAAGAGAACTAAAAAGATTAAGACTAAATGGTATCTATCAAGGCGATTTACTATTTACTAAAGGTGATTTAAAATCTGCCAATATTGATGGCGAAAAAATGATTACCTTTACTCCCAATACAATCACTTACGCTGTGCCATTTAATTCTGCTTTAGGTAAAAAAATTATCAGAGCAAGAATAGGTATTGTATTTCACACATACTATACAGGTAAAACTATGGATAATTTAAATGCAGGTTTTGGCACCGTAAGTGGTAAATCAGGATCATCAGCAATTTATTTAGCAAGTGCTGGCTATACAGACACAACTGGATCATCAACATTTACAAAAAGCGAATTGTCAAGATTTGATGGTCTAATAAGAATGGCTGAGGGTTCACTATCTAAAGCAGCTCCTTTATTAGATCAAATGAAATCAAACGATCCTTTATCAGTTGGTTTTAGACTTAAATCATTTTTTAATTATTACATTAAGACTTCAAAAGGTGGTATGGGTAAAGTAAAAACATTACAAGATATGTTTAGAGAGTATTATAATAATATATTACAAGCAGAAATTGACGCCAAAAAAACTGATAGAGGTAAAGAGAGATATATTACAGCACAAAAAGAAGGTTTAAAAATGATAGATAGAAATAGAAGTGCCTTATATTTTGCAATTGCAAGTCACGTCAGTTTACAAAATGCTAAGAACTTTTTAGTATCAAAACTATCACAAATACAAAGTATTGGTCATTTCATAAGAACACCAAATGGATATAGGGTAACTAATCCAGAGGGATTTGTTGCAGTTGATAAAGCTGCAGGCGCAGTTAAACTAGTAGATAGATTAGAATTTAGTAGAGCAAACTTTACAATTGCTAAAGATTGGGTAAAAGGTTAATGAAAGAGTTAGAACAAATTAGAAGTTTTATAAAAGAGGGTGTTTATGACCCTGGTATATTCAAAGCATTTTTTATGGCAGGAGGACCAGGCTCAGGTAAGTCTTTTGTTTCATCATCAGCTTTTGCAGGATCAGGTTTAAAGTTTGTAAATTCTGATACAATATTTGAAAGAGGTTTAAGAAAAGCAGGTCTTTCTATGTCTATGCCAGATCAAGAAGAATATTTTAGAAATATAATTAGAGCAAAAGCAAAAATGACAACTAATACACAATTAGATACATATGTTGCAGGTAGATTAGGTTTAGTCATAGACGCTACAGGTAGAGACTATTCAGTAATAAGCAGACAATTTACTCTATTAAATCAATTAGGATATGATTGTTATATGTTCTTTGTAAATACTAGTTTAGATGTTGCATTAGAGAGAAATAAAACAAGAAGTAGATCAATACCAGAATACATTGTACAAAAAAGTTGGACTGGTGTTCAATCTAATATGGGTAAATTTCAAAGACTATTTGGTTTAAGTAATATGGTAATTATAGATAATAATAGAAGTGAAAAAGAATTGGTCACTCAAACTTTAAATACAGCAAATAGAATGGCAAGATCATTGATGAATAAACCTGTAAATAATTTTACAGCAAAACAATGGATAAAAAACGAATTAGCAGCTAAGAAAAGAAAATGAATTATAAAGAATTTTTAAAAGCAAATGTACAACCAGGTGTAAATAGAAAATGTCCACCAGGCTTTAGATTTGACAAAGAGTTAGGTGTTTGTGTACCAAAAGGTCAAGGTAGATATTATGGAGCGTTAGGATTTGGTGTTGCCAAACCAAACGGCGCTAATGGAGAAACACAAAATGGTGAAACAGAAAACGGTAGTTTAGATACTAGTAATGGTAAAAATGGCGGAAACGGAAACGGTCAATGAAGTTTAAAGAGTTTATAGACATAGATAGTTTAAAACACGCAAAGATAGATGAAAAGCCTGTTAAAAATTACTCAGGCGACTATAAAGAATTATCTATAGCTAAACCACCATCAAATGCTAGTAAAAAAACATTGCAAGAATTAAAAGAAATGCAATCAATGTTCAAAGATAGAACAAGTGAGATTGAGCAAAGTGTAAAAGACCACGATAGTGAAGTTGGTTATGCAGTAAAAAAATATTTAAAAGAAAATAAATTAAAGTTTAGAGAAGAAGATATTGATAGACTTGCAGATGTTGGTTCTGGTATTGTTAGATATTATAAAAATAAATTTGAAAGAGTTAGACCTTATCAATTAGCTGAGGCAATGAATATGGATTTTGATAATATGCCTTTAGATAGTGATAGTATGAAATCACCAGCTTATCCATCAGGTCATAGTTTACAATCAAGATTAATTGCAGAATATTATTCTGAAAAATATCCTGAACATAGAAAAGGATTAATTGAAGCAGCTAATGTATGTGGCGAAGGAAGAATATATGCAGGTTGGCACTATCGTTCAGATCACGAAGCTTCAATAAAATTAGCAAAACAAATTTATCCTAATATCAAGATGTTAAAATCTTTCAATGAAAGTATTATTGATATACCTAGAAGAACTTATGCAAAAGGTGTTTTTGATAATGCAGATACAGATAATCCTAAACTAAAACAAAATGTTTTAGATATGATTAATAAACAATTAGATAAATTTAGAGAGTATCACCCGATTAAAAAATACTCATTAATAGGTTCTATATTAACAAAAAGATATAGAGAAGACGCAGATTTAGATATCAATGTTTTATTTGATGTGCCTGAACAAGATAGAGAAAAAGTTAGAAAAGCATTAGCGTCAAACTTAAAAGATATAAATGGCAAGTTAGTACCAGGCACAAAACATCCTGTAAATTATTATGTCATTACTGATCCAGAATTGAAAGCAAAAAATGACGCAATGGCAGATGGTGTATTTGATATAGAGAAAAATGAATTTATTAGGAAACCTACACCTGATAGTTTTGATCCTGAAAAATATGAGGCAGACTTTCAAAAGAAAGTAAGAGAAATTGATGTTGTTAAAGGCGAATTAGTTAGAGATATTATAGACTATAAAGAGTTAAAAGGTTTATCAACAAATGATGTTTTAAATATTCAAGAATTAATAGGTGGTAAATTAACAGAAATAGAAGACGCAATAAAATTACTAGTTGATATTGGTGATGAAACCGTAAAAGCAAGACAAGATTCTTTTAATAAAGATATGTCGCCTGGTGAGATAAGAGATTTTGGTAAAAAACATAAACTACCTAAAAATGTAATTTATAAGATGTTAGAAAAATATCATTATTTAACTTTCTATAAAAAATTAAAAAAGATATTAGAAGATGGTGAGGTAACAGATCAAGAAATAGATTCAATAGATGAGGCAAGAAGAAAAACTATTGCATTTACTTTTGGTAGATTCAATCCACCTACAATAGGCCACGAAAAACTTATTAACAAAGTCGCTAGTGTTAGAGCAAATACTTACAAAATATTTTTAAGTAGAAGTGAAGACCCTAAAAAGAATCCATTAGCACCTAGAGAAAAATTAAGTGTGATGAAACAAATGTTTCCTAGACACGCTAGAAATATAGAAATTAATACGACAAATATGATATTAGATATTGCTACTAAATTGTTTAATCAAGGGTTTACCGAAATCTTTATGGTTGTAGGTAGTGATAGAGTAAGAGAATTTGAAACAATATTAAACAAATATAATAATGTTAGAAGTAGGCACGGATATTATAACTTTGATAATATTAATGTATTATCAGCAGGTGAAAGAGACCCGGATGCTGAAGGCGCTACAGGTATGAGCGCAAGTAAAATGAGAGACGCAGCCTCAAAAGGAGACCTTGAAAGATTTAAGAGAGGTTTACCAAGAGGTGTTGACGCCAAAAATTTAATGGTCAAAGTTAGAAAAGGTATGAACTTGGCCGCTAATTATATCTATACTAGAAATGTCAGACCGATTGCAAGTTTAGAACAATTTGAACAAGATCAAATTAGAGATTTGTATATTAGAGAAATGATATTTAATATAGGTGATAATGTAGATTACATAAAAGAAAATGTACAAGGTAAAGTAGTTAGAAGAAGCACAAATTATATTGTACTAGAAGATAACAGAAATAACTTACACAAAGCTTGGATATGGGATTGTTTACCTGATCCAGCAGATAGAGAGGTAGAAGTGAGAGAACACGATTTAGATGTTGATTATGGTTTTCAAGCTGTCTCATCAATTGAAGAAGATTTAGATAGGTTACCACAGGATAAAGATGTTGCTAAAAAGAAAGGCACTCAACCTAAAAAATACTACAAAAATTTATCAAAAGATGTAAAAGATAAGAGAGCAGATCACTTTAAGAGACAAGATACAACTAAACCTGGTTACAAAAAAGCACCAGGAGACGACAAAGCAAAGACAAAACCTAGTATTCATACTAAAAAATTTAAACAAATGTATGGTGAAACTAGAAAAGAAGCATATGATATAGGACACGATTATGCTCAACACGCAGTATCAATGACGCCTGGTGAACCAGGTTATGACCCTAATTATCAAGGTGGTCAATATATACCAAGTGTTGACGGTACTAGTGGAGATCACGTGATTAAATCAGCGGCTATGCCAAATATGGCGCCAATAACTGCTGAAGATATCAATAGTTGGTCTATTTCAAATGATACAATAGATAAATATAAGCAAAGATACGCTGAAGAATGGAAAGATAAACTATCTGAAGTAGTATCTAAAATGTTGAGGAATTTATAATGGTATTGACTTTTAGTGATTACAAAGACAAGATTTCTCAATCGGTGCATTATCATATTGAAAATAATATACCGTTTGCAGAAAACATTTATAGGGTTCATAGTGAAGAATTTTATAAGTTGTTTAGAGAAGCAAGAGATTTATATAACGAGGGTTTACTAACTGAATTAACTAGTTGGGATAAACAATTGTTAGAGACTGACATAGGCGATTTTGCTGATTTTGAAGGACAAAAAGTACCACTAGATTGTCCTATACAAGAAGAAGATAAAAAAACGCCACCTCTAAACAAACCAAAAAGAGGCGGACCTAAAAAATTTTATGTCTTTGTTAGAGACGGTGATAAAATTAAAAAGGTTACTTGGGGAGATACAACAGGTTTAAGTGTCAAACTAAAAAACAAAAAGGCAAGAAAATCCTTTGCTGCTCGTCATAAATGTGACCAGCAAAAAGATAGAACAAAGGCAGTATATTGGGCTTGTAATTTGCCACGATATGCAAAAAGTTTAGGTATGAGTGGTGGTGGAAACTTTTTTTGGTAATGAGTTTAGAAAATTATTATAAACCGTTTGAAGATTTTGATAACGCAGGTTTAAAAAATTGTAAAACTAGAGTATTTAAAAAGTCTGTAAAGAAAGATCAATTACTCTGGCATACAGATAAAAAAGACCGTGAAATTAAAGTTATATGGGGTACAGGTTGGAAACTACAAATGGACAATCAACTACCTTTTGAATTAGAAATAGGTCGTAGATATAATATTAATAAGGGAGAATTTCATAGATTACATAAAGGTAATTCTGAATTAAAAATAGAGATTAGGGAATATGAGTAAATATAGACAAACAATGAGCGAAGCGCTCACACAGGTACACGCAAATGAGGATGCCAGCTACTTAGCACCTAGATTAAATCCTCAACAAATAGCTAATATCAAAAAAGTTTTTATGAAAAAGAAAGCGTCTGATATTACACCTTCAATAAAAGCTATGATAAAAAAAATGGATATACCTACTCAACTTGCTATTAAGCAGGCAGATATTCCACATTTATCAAAATTAGTAGAAGAAGAAACTGATTTACAAGAAGCAGGATTATCAGCTCAACAGATTGCTATTCTTAAAAAAGAATACGAGCCAATGAGAGGTAAAACTATAACAGCGGCTAGAGCTAAACAACTTATGAATATACTTGATAAGTTTAAAGAACAAGATTTACAAAAACTATCTAAAGCAAATATACCATTTGTATCAAGTGGTTCAGATACAAAATTAAGAATGAGAAAAATGAAATTTAAGGTAACCACTTTTAATCCTATGGGAAGTTTCAAAGAAAATATTGAGTTAGATGAAGAAAATTTTAATGAAGCTTGTTGGACAGGATATAAACAAGTGGGTTTCAAAGATAAGGGTGGTAAAAAAGTACCTAATTGTGTACCTGAAGATTATCAATGGGTAGAAGAAGGTAGAATGAAAGATATCTTTACAGCTAATCAAGAGGGTGAAAGTGCCAAAGAGATTGCAAAAAGATTAAAGTTACCTCTATCAACCGTTAAAAAAGTTTTAGGTGAAGATGTTGATGAGAATGCTCCATCAACGGCAGATATTGATAGACTTAAAAAAATGGGTATGAAACCTAGAAAAGAAGAACTAGAAGAAAAAATACAACCGTTTATGATTTCATATAGTAAATACGGTAAACACGCAGGTTTTGAAGGTGGAGATTCACTACAAGATATACAAAACAAAGCACAAAAATTAAGAGCAAAAGGTTTTACAATTGATAAAATGGGTAGATATAATCCACCTGTAAAAATGAAAGCTGGTTATGGTGAGAGTGTTGATAATTATCCTACAAGTGATATTAATAAAAAGAAACACGCAGCTTATCAAGATCCAAGTAAGGGCGAGAAAAAACCAATTGAAATAGGAACTAAAATGAAAAACGAAGAAATGAGATTAAGAATTGAGGCAATTGCCGGTCTTAAAAAGAAGGCAGAAAAATCGGGTATGCCTTATTCAATACTAAAAAAAGTTTACGATAGAGGTATGGCAGCTTGGAAAGGTGGCCATAGACCAGGTGCAGGTCAGCACCAATGGGCTTTTGCTCGTGTTAACTCTTTCGTTACCAAATCCTCAGGAACTTGGGGTGGTGCTGATAAAGATTTAGCAGCCAAAGTAAGAGGGAGTAAAAAGTAATGAGTTATTTTAAAAGAAAAGAAGGTGGTATAGAAGAAACATATAAAAAACTTTCAGACGACTACCAACAAATGTTCAAAAAAGAATTAGAAAAAGCAGGTAAGTCTTTAGGTTCTATGAATGATAGAGAAAAAAAAGACTTCTTTAACAAAATAGATAAAAAATATAATGCAAAAAATGAAGCAGATTTATCTAAATCAACTATCAAAAAAGTCCATAAAATGGCTGATGAATTGCCAAAGAAAGATTTTAAAGATAGATACGGTAAAGAAAAAGGTGATTCAGTTAGGTATGCAACAGCTACCAATATGATTAAAAAGAAAATGGGTATGAAAGAAGATTTAGGTAAAGAAGATGAAAAGTCTGTAAAAGATGTGGTGAAAGGTCTTAAAAAGGCAACTCAATTACACAGCAAACAGGCTGATTCATTATCTAAAGCTCTTAAAAATGAAGAAGCAGATAAAGAAGATATGCCTAAAAAAGAAAAAAAAGAAGGCAATAAACAAGCTACAATTGATACTCTAAAAGATAAAATCAATATACTACAAACTAAATTAGAAAATGAAAAAAATAAGGCAGTTAAACCTGAGCCTAATCCAGAAACAGGCGAAGTACCTTTAACGGTCGGTGTTGCTTATAAACATTTACGAGATAAGATGAAGAAAAGAACTATGGAAAGATTTGAAGTAAATGAAGAAGATAAAAATAATTATGACGCTGAGAGTGGTATAAAACAAAAGCAAATTGCAAAAGGAACTCCGAAAAAAACGGACACAGGTGAGAAATCAACTCCTGTGGTAATGAATCCAAAAGTAGATTACAAATACTAAAATGACCAAACTGCCACGTATCTATTGTGATATGGACGGCGTACTATGTGATTTCAAGAAGGCAGCTCAGAAAACCACAGGCGTCTCTATATCTAAATGGATGACACTATCAAAATCAGATAAATGGGGACCAATCTTTAAAAATAAAAGATTTTGGGAAGATATGCCTTGGCAATCAGGTGGTCAGGCATTATGGTCTTTTATATCAAAATATAAACCTCATATATTATCAGCGTATGTAGAGGAAAGTTATGATCCTAATTGTATACCAGGTAAAACAAAATGGGCAAGAAGTCATTTAGGTCTTAATACTCAATACATAAATCTAGTACGAAGATCACAAAAGCAAAACTTTGCTAAAATGGGTGGCGGTCCTGCCGTCCTAATAGACGATTATAGAAAGAATACAGATCAATTTACATCAAGAGGTGGTGTTGGTATACTACACACCTCAACCTCCAACACAATCAGACAGCTTAAAAAACTAGGCTTTTAATCTTATAAATATCCCTATATATCAACAATTGAGTACCATTAACAACATTTAATAGGGAGAGAATAATATGTCAAGTTGGGGAAAAACAGACGCAGCTGGTTCAGCGCCTTTATGGGCAGCTCAGCAATTTGCGAAAGCACCAACAACAGGTAATAGAACAACTTTGTTTGAAAACAATAGCGCTAATGCTATAGTTTCAGGTATGACGGTAGGTTTATTTAACTTTACTACATCTGAAACACAATCAGGTAAAATTGCTCATACAGGTTGGGTGTTAAAATCAACTGGCTCAGGCGGAAGAGCAGGCCGAGTTAGTTTCCAAACTCTTGTTTGTTTAACAAGCAATAGTTAATAATTAGTTGATATAGGCGTCCTTATGGGCGCCTATATATTATATGAACAAAGTGATCTAGGCAAATACCTAGAGTAGCATTCCCGAAAGGGTTAATATAGGAGAAAAAAATGGCAGACAAAAAAGTCACCCAGCTGACCGATTTAGGTACAGCTATAGCAGAGGTAGACCTGTTTCACGTAATAGATGATCCATCAGGTACACCAATCAACAAAAAAGTTTCAGCAGCAAATGTTTTCAATAACATACCTTCATTTATAGGTCTGAAACAAACATCACAATCAATCACAGGAGACGGTTCAACTTCTTCAGCAATTGATATTACTTCAGCAATTACGGAAGTTAATGCAACTTCAGCAGGTGCTCCTTGCACATTAGCTGACGGTGGTGATGGACAAGTTAAGACAATTATTAATGTGTCAACTGGTGGTACAGAAAATGTTGTAATCACACCAGCAAATTTAAGAGGTTACACAACAATTACTTTAAACGCTCCAGGCGAGACGGTAACTTGTTTGTTTAAAAACTCTAATTGGAATGTAATCGCAGGTAACGGTTATACACTTGCATAATATTTGAGGATATAAAATGAGTATTGATGAAAAAATATTAAATGACGAGTTAGCCCAATTAAAGGCTGATTTTGATAAAACTAATAAACAAATTCAGCAAGTTGAAAAAGACCTAGGCACAATGAGAAGTAATTTAAATGCAGTCTATGGAGCTATTCAACAAACTGAAAAACTAATAAGGTTATGTAAAACGGACAAAGAAGATGAAAAAATTTAAAACGTTTTATAAGGAAGAAAACTTAAAGGATTTTGAGGAAGATGTAATCGGTGAAGTTGCGCCTAATACTGCTGACGCTATGAAAAGGTACAAAGCAGGTAAGGCTGGTTTTACAGATAAAGCACACCTTAAAGCAAAAGGTCTGATTGCTCGTAGTGATGGAACTAAAAGAAAATCAGACAAATACAAATAAGAGGAAAAAATGAGAACTTTTAAACAACATATAAAAGAAGGCGGATCTCCTCAAAGTAAATATGGTGCAGGTAATGTCGGAGCAGCAACATCAAATGCTGTTGAAGACGGTAGTATCGGCGCTCATAATATACAAGACGAGGACGTACTTAAAAGAGTAAATGCTTTTGTGGGTTCTATTGCAGAAAGAGAATACATTAAACCTCAATTCGCTATTGACGAATTAAGAGAAAAGTTAAGCAGAATAGGTCTTAATGTATCACCAGTTGAAATGACTGGAGACAATGGTACCGTAAGAGTTGAAGTGAGCCAATTCGGAGGAAGATTTGGTAAGGACACAGATGGTTCCGATATTAATGATGATGGTATATCTCACAAAAAAGATGGTGGGTTAAAGCTAGAAGTTAAATACGAAACGCTACAAAACGGAACATCTAAAGTCTATGCTAAATTAGTATAGTAGATGTTTAAAGAAATAACCAAAGATAATTGGTTACTTTTTGCTCAGCATAATTATGACAACCCTACTCTACAAAGAGAGGAAGAATTTTATGATGACATTAAGAGATTTAAATATTTAAAAAGGTTATTTCGTAAATATCAAATTACTAATGAAATAAAGGTAAGACTAGTTGTAAATCATATAATAGTTTTACAAAATGTTTTTGGTGTAGAAGCTTCAATAACTTTACTATTATATAAGATAGAAAAAGAATATTGGAGTATATTAAAAACGGTATTAGATTATCTAGGCTATCTTTATTCACACGAACTAAATGATGTTAAAACGGATAAAAAAATAGAGGGACTTTTAAAGGACTTATAATGGCAAGTAGAGGCGTAGATTTATTAATAGCTTATAGAGTAATTAAATTGTTGGTAACACCTTTCAATAGATCACCAGCATTTAAACAAGGTATTATTGATAAAGATGGAAAAGTATTGAGACCTTATAGAACTTTAAAGGCTACTGCTGACAAACAGGCATATACAATGCTACACAGGTTTGTATTCAATTTAAAAAGAATATTAGCCAAAGTAGGTATTAGAGGTGCCCTAGGATCATTTGCAGTTGCTACAGCTTTACTTTTAAGAGAAAATAAACATTTAGACAAAACATTAATAGAGTCAACGGTTATACAATGGTTGAAAGAGACTAATCAGTATGATGATTTTCTTGCTGAACATAGAGAAATACCTGACATTAATGATACACCACTAATGACTTGTTTTGGTGTGGATGTCTATGAAAGAAACGGAAAACTAATATCGGAGTTTGAATATGCCGAAACACTATAAAGAAATGATGGATGAAATCATCAATAAGATTGATGAAGACGCACCAGCTAATTCAGTTGCAGGTGGTGGGGTTGATATGGCTCCTAATGCAAGGCACCCATTAACTAAATCTCACAACAAATATAAAAAAGATAATGAAAAAATTGCTCAAAAAATGAAAATGATGATGACCAGAAATGAAGACAATAATAATGTTGTATTGAGAGGTATTAATGAAAAGATATCTAACATAGAAGATAAATTAGATGAAAAACTTTTTGGTAAAAGTGAATTAAAAGTAGAAGAAGAAAAAGAATACAAGAGTTTTAGAGACAAGTATAATGCCTAAATCATTTAAAGAATACCTTGGTGTACCAACAATTAGAGTTGGTGGTTTAGACGCAATGCACCCTATTGCTAGTTTAAGTAGAAAAGGTATGGACAGACCACCTAAAGGAAAAGGTAGTAGAGATTATAGAGCAGTAGGTCTAACTGCTAATACTGATAAAACTTTATATATGAAACTTTTGAGAAAGGCTATGTCAACAATGCCTGGTTCTCA
>CETC01022716.1_pt1 | contig 14754 bp, 6 predicted proteins | sample 326911 | NCBI WGS metagenome assembly CETC01 (sample SAMEA2622694, study PRJEB7988) | marine metagenome | isolation source: saline water (ENVO:00002010), including | reverse complement strand
CTAACTGTAGTGGTAGTCGCCCTACGGGGCGATTACAAACTACAAAATTATATTATATGGAAAATAAAAAATCAAAAGGATTAGGTGATACAGTTGCAAAGATTACTAAAGTAACTGGAATTAAAAAAGTAGTAGACACAGTTGTTGAAAAAACAGGTAAAGATTGTGGTTGTGGAAAAAGACAAGATAATTTAAATAGATTGTTTCCTTATAATAATAAAAAGAAATTATGGCAATAAATATAAATAGAGTTTATCAAAAAGTGTTAGCGCTAGCTAATAAAGAGCAAAGAGGTTATATTACACCTCAAGAGTTTAATTTATTTGCCGATCATGCTCAGAAAGATATTTTTGAGCAATATTTTTATGATCTAGATCAAAGACAAAGAGCTATTGGTAATGAATTAGAGTATTCTGATATAATTTCTAATATAGAAGAAAAAATAGCAATGTTTACTGTGGTAGACGAAGATCCAACTACTAACGCTAACGTTGTTATGACAGACGGATCTTTTCGTGTTGGTATGTTTGAAAGATTTTATAGATTAGGCTCTATTAGAATATCTTATGATACTCCTTTTGATCATTACAAAGTCGTTGAAAAAGTACCATTAAATGAAATACTTAAATACCAAAACTCTCCATTAGCAGCGCCAAGTAAAACAAACCCTTTGTATACTGAGTTTTCAGGTGTTAGTTCTGCACCTGCTTCTGGGTTTGATTTAAGAATTAGAATATACCCACCACCAGATGCAGCACAAATACGTGTTAATTATATAAAATTACCTAAAGTACCACAATGGACATATGTAATTAGTTCTACTGGTGTTGCGTTATACAACCCTACAAATCAAACACAACATTTTGAACTACATCATTCAGAAGAAAGTAATTTAGTTATTAAAATACTACAATTAGCTGGTGTTGCTATTAAAGATTTTAATTTAGCCCAAGTTGCTAGTCAAGAAGAGATAAAAAATATACAACAAGAAAAATCATAAATAAATGGGATTATTAGACAATACAACGCACCAAGAATATTACCAAGGTAACGATCATGGTAATTATCAATTTACTTCGTTAGATAATATTATAACTCAATTTGAAATTGCTTATGTTGGTGAAAACAAAATAATACCTAAAATAAATAGAGCAGATATTGTGTTTCATGCTCAAAGATCTTTACAAGAATTATCTTTTGACACTTTAAAGTCTTGCAAATCACAAGAGATAGTAGTACCTGCATCATTAAAAATGATTTTACCACATGACTATGTAAATTATACAAAAGTATCTTGGGTGGATGACGCTGGTATAAAACATCCATTGTATTACACCCATGACACTAGTAATCCATTTACTATAGATCAAGATGAAAATGGTGAATATAATTTTACATCAGGTAATAGTATACTGTTTAATTTAAATAGTGATTATGAACAAGGTAAATTTGATATTATTCCTGGTTGGAATGAAGTAGACGAGTACGATATAAGCTCAGCAGGTACAGGTTTTTATCAGAACCAGCAAAGTATTTTGCAAGGAGATAAATATATGAGTCAAATAAGATTACTTGATGGTGTTTTTTCATCTTCAAATACTTCACAATTTGCACAATTTTACCATCAATCTGTATTACGTCCAAATGGAAATGTATTTGGTGGTTGTAATGTTTTGTTTCAAAAAATAAACGTTAGTACTGTAGATTTTGTTAACGTTTCCGCTGACGGTATAGCTGCAAACATGGCTTCAGGAGCCACTGGTGTTCTACGTGTTGGATTAACAACACAACAACCACATCAAGGTTCTCTTGTAAATTTTAACAATACAAATAGTATGGGTGGTGTTAATACACAAGAAAGTATTTTTGATTTATTTGATCAAGATGGTAACCCTAGTTATGTAGAGTGGACTACTACTAACAATACTACTACTAAAATAATTGATAATATAGATGTGTCTGATATTCAAGATTGTTTTTTAGTTGTTGTTTCTTTTCATAATCATATTACTGAAGAATACGCATCTGGACTACAAGCAACAAATCGCGTGGATAATGTTATTGCTTTTTGGAGTGATGGACAATCCACTGAACTAACAAACCCTGTTGGTAATGAAGAAGATTCAGTAACTTGGGGTAGATACAAATCACATACGCCTTCAGAAAATAATATTAATGATTACCAAGATTATCAAAATGACATATATTGGCCTAACGAAGGTAGAAGATATGGATTAGATCCACAGAGAGCACAGGTCAATGGTAGTTTTTATATAGACTGTAGATTAGGAAAAATACATTTTAGCTCTAATATTTCAGGAAGAACTGTGATATTAGATTATATAAGTGACAGTCTTGGAACAGACGAAGAAATGCAAGTACATAAATTTGCAGAAGAAGCAATGTATAAGAGTATTGCACATGCAATATTATCAACATCTTCATATGGCCAAGCGTTAATACCTAGATTAACAAAAGAAAAATTTGCAGCTATAAGAAAAGCAAAATTAAGATTATCAAATTTAAAGCTAGAAGAATTAATTCAAATACTTAGAGGTAAATCTAAGCAAATAAAACACTAGTATATGCCAGAAATTAAAAATACTTTTTTACAAGGTAAGATGAACAAAGACCTTGATGAAAGGTTATTACCTAATGGACAATATAGAGATGCAGTTAATATTGAAGTTTCTACTTCAGAAAGCTCTGATGTTGGTACTGTAAAAAATATATTAGGTAACCATCGTATAGAAAATATTATAGATACAGATAAATTTACTTGTGTTGGTAGCGTTGCTAACGAAAAAACTAATAAACTATATTGGTTTATTTCAAGTTATGATGTAGATGCTATTGTAGAGTACGATGTTGTTAATGATGTAACTAAACCTGTTTTAGTAGATACAAAAGGTGGTACTTTTAATGCTGTTTTAAAATTCACTGGTAATATAGTTACCGGTATAAACATAATAGATGATTTATTATTTTGGACTGACAATAACGGTGAACCTAAAAAAATAAATATAGAAGACTGTAAAAACGGTACTGTAGATATAAACACACATACTCAATTAAGTTTTGAATATGGTAGTTTTAATGGTATTACTTTAGATAAAGTTTCTCCATCAGGATCGTCTCCTCTTCCTGGTTCTACAAATCAAGTTTTACAACATTTTGAAGTTGATTTTTCAGTGGAGCAGCCAGATTCTGGTGCTTACTTTTTTGTTGCTCCTAGAACTTTTGTACAAGCAATTGCTAGTAAAGATGTTAATGGTAATAAAATAGATTCATATGGTAATGTTGTTACTGGTGGTAATTTTAATTATAGTATAGCTTTTGGCTTACAAAATGGTGTTCAAGGATCTGCAGATCCAAACGCAAATCCACCTATATATGATGGATATGTTTTTAGAGTTCGTCACTATAGAAACGGTGAGTTTTTAGGAATTAAAGATGTTAAATATTTTGGTAGTACAACAGAAGAGGCTATTGTTTCCCCAAGTTACACGCCAAATCACGCTGGTACTGCTGGTAGATTAGCTACTTATGACCCAGCTAATCACCAACCCGAAGATAATGAAACATGGAAAGTTGGTGATATTTTATTTGGAGATTCTATAAATGTTGATATTCAAGAACGACATATAACTGTTGTAAAACAAAAACCTTTAAATGTTCTTACTGCAAAAGTAAACTATTCAGATGATATTACTAGTACTGGTAATATACCTAATTTGTTCGAAACAAAACTCCCAAGATTTTCTTATAGATATAAATACAGAGATGGTGAATATTCAGCGTTTGCACCATTTACTCCACCTGTGTTTAATCCAAAATATCCTAAAGACACTAGTTTTTCTAGTGATACTAATATATTTTACAACAGTGATAATGCTTATGATATAAAAGAGCCTTTCAATAAGGCTATGGTTAATTCTATTCATTCTGTTAGTTTAGACGGTTTTATAACTTATGATACTCCAGAAGACGTTATTGAAATAGATATATTGTACAAGCAGGAAGAGTCAAATGTTATATACTCTATTGATACTATAAGACCGTTAAATTCAGATTGGCATTTACCAGTCGATACACAAGGTTCAGATGTAGGTATTAACAAAAATTCTGTTCAAGCTGGTTACTCAGCTAAAGGTGGCTATACAAAGGGAAGTTATTTAGTAACAACAGAAAATATATACGCTGCCTTACCAGAAAACCAATTATTAAGACCGTGGGACAATGTGCCTAGAAAAGCTTTAGCGCAAGAAGTGACGGCTAATAGAATTGTATATGGTAATTATGTTCAAAATTATGATATACTAGATTACCCTGAAGTTACTGTTAGTTATTCTGATAGACAAACTGACATTGGAAGTTTCGAATCACAAGGTTTACCACATGTAAAATCTCAAAGAAACTACCAAGTTGGTGTTGTGTATTGTGATAAATTTGGAAGAGAAACACCAGTGTTTACATCTAAAAATGGAGCGGTAATAGTTCCTTGGGCAGATTCTAATGGTGTTAAAAATGCTAGTAGAAGTTTACAACTTAACGCTAGTGTTACATCAAATTTTCCAGAGTGGGTTGACTCATTAAAGTTTTTTATTAAAGAAAATTCTAACGAGTATTATAATTTAACTATGCAAAGAGCTTGGGTTAAAAAAAGTACTTATGAGTTAGATAATTCTGAAGGACAACTTTGGATTTCTTTTCCATCTTCTGATAGAAATAAAATTTCAGAAGAAGATTATATAATATTAAAAAAGAAAATAGGTACTGGAGAAGAGCAAGTTACTACAGAAAACAAATTTAAAGTTATTGATATTAAAAACGAAGCACCTGACGCACTTAAATATCAATTAGTAAATATGGGTGCGGCCACTAATAATAGTAATAATCTAACTGCTCTTTTTAACAATATAGAAAACCGTATAGACAAAGAAGTAGATACTATACGTATAGTGCATGACGTATGGAAATCTACTGATGGATATAGAGCTGCATTAGAAGATGTTGACGCTGATGATGATGGTGATGCTTTAATGACTAGAAATTTATATATTTCTTGGAGAAGAGTTAGTGCTAGTGATAACTCTGCTTCTAAAAAATACAAAGTTATAGGTGGCCATAAAACAGCTACCCACTATGTTTTAAAACTTTTAAATCCTATTACACAAATAGATGCTGATATAGCACATGTAAACTCAAACTCTTCAGATGTAACTCAACAAACTAATTTACATCCGGATTTAACTTTTCAAGTAGAAAAAAATGAACGTAGAGAAACTCAAGATTTTTCTGGTAAGTTTTTTGTAAAAATATCTAAAAATCAAGTATCTGATATAATAGAATCTGGTAATCCAGTAAACGTTCTTGATCAACATTTAGTTTCTGCAAAAACATCTAGTTGGTATTGGGAGGACGATATAGGAACCTCTATGGATGCACCAAGTGGTGATTATGGGCTTACAAATTATCATGGTTTTTTAGTTAATAATACTGGTAATTACACTAATACTTCAGATTCAATTCACGTAGTTGAAAATAACGTAGTGGGCAATGTTCAAGGATCACTTAATGATAACGATGGAGGTAGTGATACGCATGATTTAGCCACCTCTGATTACGCTGCTGCTTGGGCGGGCATTCAAACAAAATTAGATGGTAACGGACATGGAAAAGGTACTTTTTTTGTAGATTCAATGTATATGGTAGCTGGTCAAAGCCAGGTTAGTGACTACGCTAAGTACTCTTGTGTTACTTGGGCTGGTTCAGGTGGTAATCCTAATGATCCTAGTTTTACAGCTACTTCTACTACGGAATCAGCTTGGAGCTACCCACCGTTAAAAACTTGGTTGTCTGATTTTGATGATATTTCTAATTTAGTTACACCACAAAATACTAATGTATCTTCTACTTCTATATGGTATGAAGATAATTTAATATCTACTTCACCAACTATAGACCCTAATCCAGATTATTATGATTTAAGTATTGATGGTTGGGTTGGTCCGTTACAAAACGTTAATAGATATATTCATGATAACGCTACAGAACTACCAGTAGTAGATCATGTAAATGGATTAGAAGGTTTAGTTACAACAGTTGAAACTCACGCCACTGGCCCTAGAAGATGGTTTAGTGGTATTACAGGTAGTGATACTGGTGTTGGTGTAGATACCCATGTTTATTCTAGTGAAAACGGAGAAACTGGTAGGCATTTTATGCACTTATCATTTTTTGCACCTGGAAGAGATTTACATGATAATACTTTTGTTAGCGATCCTACTTTGTACGGCGTAGATTCTTGGAGTGCAAACTTACAGGGAATATGGGGCGGTGGAGTATTTACAGGTGAACAAAAAACAGATAGATTTGGTACTGGAAATACTAAACACCAACACTTAGCAATGGAAGGTAACTACGCTGCTGATGATAGTTATTTACCACAAACACCAGGTCCTGGCGTTGGATATGGATATAATGTTAGTTATAGAGAGCTACATGAAAGACAATGGGATCCTACTTTTATTGTGGGTGGAGACCCTGACAATAAAATACGTGATTTTATAAGGAATTTAAAACCAGGTGCACAGTTTAGATTTAACAAAATAACTAGTGGCGCTGTAGCAAATACAGACACTGAGATATATACCATTAAAGATGTAAGTATAAAAAAATTATATAATCACACTTCTTGGAGAAAACCTTACAATAGATATGTGGGTAATAATGGTTATAATATTAGTAATAATCCTTCACAGTTAAATTTAGTTTATCAAAGTGTAGAAGAAGCAGCTTTAATATATTTAAATCAAGTTGATGATAATGGTGTTTTTCAAGGATCTAATGATGAAGACGATAATTTAAAAAGTAAAATTGTAGATTTTGGTAAATCACACAACAGAAGAGTTTGTTATATAATTGAACTAGATAAAAACCCAGCGGCTAGCACTAGCACTTTTGGTAATCCACTGCAAGACAACGAAATTATGACAGCTGATTTTGATGATAACGGTTTTTGTGATATCGAATTTTTAGAACCAGTACAATCAATACTTCTGTCAGATTTAAGTAAGTTTCCAGCTATATGGGAAATTGATCCTAAGAAAAAAGATGTAGATTTAGACATATATTACGAAGCTAGTAACAGTATACCTGTAAAACTTAATGATAGAACAAATGAATTATTTGCACCTATTGGCTGTAGAGTAGAAATTATAGATTCTAGCATTGGAGGTTCTTCTATATTAGAATCTTGGGATGGTCCTACCGCATTTTTTTCTCCTGGTTTTATAAAAGGTCAAAATCAAACAGAAATTAATTACAATGATGTATCTTTTAAATTTATAAGAGAAGACGGTAGTTATACAATAGCAGAGTCTGGACAACAAAACTATGATGGAGCTACCACTGGTTTTAGAACTTCTATTACATTTAAGGAAGATATTGCGGATGTTATATCTTCAGGACTTAGTTGGTATAACTGTTTTTCTTTTGGAAACGGTATTGAATCTAATAGAATTAGAGATGATTTTAACGAGATATTTATTAGTAATGGTGTAAAAGCTTCAACAACTACACAAGAACCGTATAAAGAAGAACGTAGACCATTTGGTTTAATATACTCTGGATTATATAATTCAAATTCTGGTGTAAATGATTTGAATCAGTTTATAATGGCTGAAAAAATTACTAAAGATTTAAATCCAACATATGGTAGTATTCAAAAATTATTTCAAAGAAGAATTAGTTTAATTGCTTTTTGTGAAGATAGAGTTATAAGTATAACTTCAGATAAAGACGTTTTATTTAACGCAGATGGAAACTCACAACTAGTTGCTAGTAATAGAGTACTTGGAGATGCAACTCCATTTTTAGGTAATTATGGTATATCTAAAAATCCAGAATCATTTGCTTCAGAATCTTATAGAGCTTATTTTACGGATAAACAAAGAGGTGCTGTTCTTAGATTATCTAAAGATGGTTTAACACCTATATCTAAAACTGGTATGCAAGATTTCTTTAGAGATAATTTACCACAATATAGCACTTTATTAGGTACTTATGATAGTTATAAAGAAAATTACAACGTAACATTATCTAACAATCCTAATTTTAATGAAAACTTTATACTAGATTCTTATCTTTTAACAGGAGAAGGTACTGATCAAATTTTATTTGGTTCTCTTAATAAAATTGAAAATCCATTTGTTTTTAACGGTACAAGTTTAAATTATTTGTATGAACAATACAATGTGCTTGACACAGCGCTTGTAAACTCTCCATTTACATGGAATGGTTTTACTGATGAATCATATTCATTAACAGGTTATACAAAAATGATTTATCACGCTGCAATTCCAGAAGGAAGTTTACAGGCTCATATTCCTTTCGACCCAACTACCACTCCTGGTTCAAATGCAGTTCCTGCAGATCCATTCAAACATGATTTTTATGAAAAACGATATAATTCTGCTGTCACAAAAACTTATACTCAAGTAATTAGAAAATATAGACTTTACAATTCCTCGTTAAACATAAGTGGTCCTCCTGGATACCTTACAAACGTTGGTACTGGATCGGGTATGAGTGAATCTCAGTTTCTTAATAATACTGTGCCTGGATATGGTACTTGGTCGTGTGGTTTTTACATTAGCACGCCTACACTTGTATCAACTAGCAATCCTGTAGATACTCATACGTGGCTTAATGTACAAGGTTTTCCTACATCATATTTCCGATATAACCAACCTTGTGGTACAGGAAGCGCTGTTGGTGAAAACGCGGCTAGACAGGCAATTTCAAATCTTTGGAGTGGTTGGTCTGCTGGTAGTACGCCTACTAGTAACACGGATGATATAAACACGAGTAAATGTGGTATAGGTTATAATTCAGCAAACTCTCAATATATGCAAGCGGTAGTTCCGCAGACTATAGGTGGTAATCCTTTTTGGAATCTTGATTATAAGCAATGGATTGTAGGTTGGCAAGAAGTAGAAACAACTTACACACACGACACTAACCTTAGGCGACGATATATATATGGACAAACTGGACTTTGTGGGCAACCTGCAATTCCAGCAACTAACGCAACAGCTGAAGTTGAAGCTGTTCCACTGACTACAATACCAGCTTGGACAGAAGTACAGCATATATTTTTCGATGATGGTTTAGGAACAAATAATTGGACAATTGATTTAGACGTATATAATGGTGTACCTGGCCAAAATAATCTAGCTGGAAACATTGTAGAACTTCAATCATTTAGTACCGCAATATTCGGCCCTAATCATCTTCCAACTTTACAAACAGGCTTATCACAAAATAATAACCCTGCATTATCACCAGCGCCAATAGATCCAGCTACCGGTGTAGGCTCAGATATTATAGAATACATGACGCCTAATCCAAGTATCGTAGGTACTAATCTAGATGTTTTTGGAGACACTGACAACGCGGTAACTTCTCATAATGCTAATACGTTTGATAGAGTAGCTAACGCAACTTCTTCTGATCCGAATTTTTACACTCCAAACATTATATCATATGATAATTCCTTTATATATATTAAAACTAGTAATACTTTTGATAGTAACAGTATTGCCGCGCCTATGAATGGTATGGGAGATATAAATGCTGTTGATATACAGTATACTTTACCACAAGGAGAAGAGTTTGAACCTGGAGAATGGTACTTGTTAGATATTGAGTTTGACGAAACACAAGGAGATGGCGCAGATCTACTTAATGGATCACCTTCACAAGGCTGTGTTTATATTATTGGCGTATTAAATCCAGCTAATTACCCAGGATTCATTGATCCAGTTTTTCCAACATTTATTCATAATGTTATGAACGAAAATAATATCCTAACTACTTTAGCCTTGCCTGGTGGGGGCACTGTTTCTTACCCTTTTAATGCTCCTGACCCTATAGATGGAATTGGTGGTTTTAGAGGTGATAATTACAACAGCCCAGATCCACCAGAACTTGGTGTTTCATTAATTAAAACAACAAGAACTGAATATGGTATGAACAATGGCGATGGTGATGGTAAAACAGTTTTAAGGGCTATATTTAAATTTGAAAGTGGTAGTCATGTGCATAACACTGGTAGTAATAAATTTATGATTAGATTCCAAAATGTAATGAATGGACTTTATGTAAATAAAATAATTCCTAAAAAATTATCTGACTTAACAGCTGGTTCAACTTGGGACAACTTTTCTCTTAGTGTTGGTGGAGCTGGTGTTGCTGATAATTGGACGTCTACAGACCCTAGTGTAGGATCTGGTATAGCGCATGCTTTTGACAATAAGTCTATATACTATGACAACAATAAATTATGTTGGGAGGTTCATCATGGAGATACTGATTTAGGTATTTATTCTTGGCGTCAAGATTTCAATACTCCAAACACAGCATTTTCTGGTGTAGCAAATGACATATCATACTCTGCAGGTGGTTGGCAGTTGAGCTTTACTTTAACACAAAACCCTAACAGTCCAGTAGGTTTGAGTGGTAAACTTCGCGGTTTTATTACTATAAATGATACGTCTAATGTTCCAGCCAATGGATATCTTGGTATGTATTTTGCTTTAAACGGTGGTGGAAGTAATGTGCATGAAGGTAATTATAAAATTTCATTTAACTTTGAAGCTGATGATAGTAATTGGAAAGTTGAAAGATCAAACCTTGGACCTTACGACCCTGTTTTAAACCCTTGGATAGACTATTCTTCTGATAGTGATGTTGAGGCAATCGAAGATAACAACGGTTCAGTTGACACCACGTTAGATAATGATGGTTTTCCAAACGTAAACGATGTTGTTGATAGATTATTATTTTATTGCGATAGTTCTTCTAACAATCAACATTTTGCTATAAGCAATATAGATCTTAATGATAATTCTATTGTATATCTAGGTGGATCCGCAGGTTCATGGAGTTTTGATGGGTTTGACCCAGCTATTAATAATTATATATATTGGGATACTAACGCTGAAAATATTGTGTTTAATAATTGCCCACCTTTTGACCCATTCTTTCCTATTAAGAAATTTATAAACGTAAATCAAGAAATAGAACAAACAATAAATCAATTTGAAAAATATAATGTAAGTTTTGTGGCTAATATAGACACAAATAGCACGGCGACACTAGCAATATATTACTATAATAGCAACGGTTATGGATTTAAATATACGGGTATTGATAGTAATACTACGTCTCCTTTTATTTATGACTTTACTATCGGCGAAGTAGATACAGACGGAAATCCAATTGACGGTAGTGTATGGTTTCCTATTAACCAAACAGATCCTTTGTTTAACGCTGATTTAAAAAATTCTTTTGTAATTCAAGTTGAAGGCGATGAAGGTACTTTTATCAATGGTACTATAGATAATGTAGTAATGAAGAAGATTTTTACTGATAGTAACTATACAGATAAAACTATTACTTTTAGTGAAAGCGTAAATGGTTGGACTAGTTTTAAAGATTTTGTTCCAGAAAACGGTGTTAGTGTTTCTAGAAAATATTTTACATTTGAAAAAGCAGCTTTATATAAACATTATGTACCTTTAAAATATGATGATAGTACTAGCAATTGGAATACTGGTGAAATAGATATTAATGGTAATTTTACTACTTACAAAGCAGAAGAAGCAGAAAATTACAACAGATTTTATGATTCTTTTTATACATCTAGTGTGCAAGCTGTTTTAAATCAAGAACCTTCTCTTGTTAAAATATTTAATACTATAAATTACGAAGGTACTCAAGCATATACAAAACAACCAGGTAATAATAATCCTTTAACTATAGACAACGCTATTGCTATCAACGGTGATGTTAATGGTTGGACATGTTCAGAAATAACTACAGATTTAGATATTGGTAGTCTACTTGAGTTTATTAAAAAAGAAGGTAAATGGTTCAATTATATAAAAGGAAAACAACAAAATTTAGGTACAACTAAAACTGATTTATTTAGTGTACAAGGACTTGGTGTTACGTCTTCTACAACACAAATAGATGCTGATACAGCTGCGCGTACAGGAAACACAAACAATAATAATACAACTGAACAAAATCAAACAACTCCACCTCCTCCAAGCACAAACAATATGAGCGGTGGAAATATGGGAGGTGGTACAAGTGGAGGATATTAATTAAATAATTTAAAAAATGGCAAACGGATACGGTTCATCATCATCATCTACTCAAAGTACAACTCAAGGTTCAGTTAGCTCTGTTGCTCGTAGTGGTATAGGTGTTAGTCAACAAATTAGTAGTCTTACAATAGACACTAGTGATATGCCAACAGCTATTACCAGTAGAGTTTTTAATGTAACTGGTGGTAAAAATGCTAAATTTAAAATAATTGCTTTACAAAATCCTAGTAGTTCATCGACTCATACGCTTTATTACGACTGGAAAAGTCAAGCTTTTGAATCTGGTCATAACGATGTTAATAATGATCTAGTAGTTTCTTTATCTGGAGGTACGTATACTAATAATATAAATTTTCCTTCTGGAGGAGGAGAGTTTGTTATCAAATTAATACCATTAAATGGTACTAAAATTAGAAACTCAAGAAGTGGTATTATAACTAAAACAATATCGAAAGCAAGTGCAAATACTACACTAACATTTGCACCTAGATCAACAACTAGTAACTACGCAACCCAACCAACAATGCAATCAACAGGAACTATTGACTCTGTAAACATTGCTGAGTTTAATTGGGATGTAGAAAATATTTCAAATGATACTCATGGTTTTGGTTTAAGATTTGCTAGCAACTATAAAGCTATAAATGAAAATGCTTTTTATTTTGAAACAACAGAAGATGTAGTTCAAAATGAAAAGGCAGATGGCGCTGACGCTAAGACAGTTACCGTTACATCTACAGCAGATTTAGCTATTGGAATGGAGTTGATATACTATAAAGGCACTACTGCGCCAGAAAATAACGCTGGTAGTGCTGTTGGGCTTACAACAATAACAAAAATTGGTACAGAAGCAAATAGCGCTGGTAAATTTGAAATTACGTTTTCTCAAGTTGTTGGTTTTGACGAAGGCGAAACAATGACTTTTAGGGCTTATGGATCAACTATGGAAGACGCTATCGGCTTAGACATGAGTTTTCAAGGTGGCTTTATAGCTGTTTCGCCAACTATACTTACTAAAACAGTTAGAGGAGATATTAGCAATAGTCAAACAATAAATCTAAACGGTACTTATGGTATAACTGGTGGTAATATCATTAAATATACAGGTGTAGGCGTTGATAATAGCAACGTTAATTCTGTCACGACTGTTAACGCTTCTTCAACTGCTGGCTCAATAGAAGTTCAATTAAACCAAACTTTATCAGCTGGTACTGTTTTAACTTTTGATGGTTGTCACAAAATTATAAATTTTACAGGAAGTTTTACAATTTTTAAATATCCAACAGCCAACCAAAATATATACTTAGATTTAGATAAATATATAACCGTGGGCGCAGGCTCTTAAATAATAAATTATGGCATTAATACAATTAGTTTTTGACAACGCTATAGATTTTAGCTCTATACAAATTGGGGATTTGGCTTATTATATACCAGTAGGCGCAAACGGCGTGGCTTCAGAAGAACCACAGTTAATAGGACCAATTGATAATTTTGGTTCTGATTTTATAATAGTAGATGCTAACGCTAGTTTTGTAGCAACACCTGGTTTATTTATACTTTTTGGAAAGCCAATGCAGGCAGAAGAATCTGGTTTAAAAGGTTATTATGCTAATGTAACACTTGAAAATAGCTCGAAAACATATATAGAGTTATATGCTGTTAGCTCAGAAACTACTATTAGTAGTAAATAAAATGCAAAAAGTGTGACTATATAATTACACTTAAATTAAATTTAATGCATGATAATATAAACTTTAGATCTTTTAGAAAAGGTGATTACGAAACTTGTTGTGAATGGTGGAAGTGGTGGTGGAAACATCACGATGGTGATCCACCTGTAAGAGCGCTTTTACCAAAAGATAAAAGATGTTTTATTATAGAGAAAAATGAAGTTCCAGTAGCTTGTTATTTTTTGTTTATAATGGAACCAAAAGTAGTGGGTTGGGCAACTTATTTAGTTTCAAACCCAAAATATAAAGAAAAAGATAGAAGAGATTTAATAAAACTTTTAATACAAAACGTAGAAAAAGAAGCTGAGAAATATGGTATTATGCAACTTTTTACAGTTTGTGGTGACAAACACATGTCTAATATACACCACAGTTTAGATTGGATAATGATACCGGTAGAATATGAAGGTTTTAAATATTTAACAAATAATTTTAAAAAATAATATGGGTAAAAAAGCAAAAAGAAGACAAAGACGTGCCATGAATGAAATGAATCAAATGGTGCAGGGTCAAGTCGATTACTTTCAAGAGCAGCAACAAAATGCCCAAAATATAGCAGATCAAACTAGAGCTGAATTTGATGCTTTTGAGTTTTCAAATCCAATGGCTGGTATTCAAAATCCTTACGCAAATATAACCACTGATTTTGGAAATGTAGCAGCTGGTATGACTAATTATGCCGCAGACGCTAGAAACGTTTATGCTGGAGCTCAAAATGTTTATGCAGACGCTGAAAATGCTTTTGAAAATATGGAAAATCTATACGAGGGTATGGAAAACCGTTTTGAAGACATGACAGTAGATATGCGTGCCGCAGAATTTGAAAGGCAACAGGGTGCACA
>CETC01019486.1_pt1 | contig 14761 bp, 29 predicted proteins | sample 326911 | NCBI WGS metagenome assembly CETC01 (sample SAMEA2622694, study PRJEB7988) | marine metagenome | isolation source: saline water (ENVO:00002010), including | reverse complement strand
TTAACACTCAAATAGGTAGATCTTCTTATAGTACATATCCAATGTTGTTAAATGGACATCTTGGAATGGCATTGCAAACTGAATTAGGTCTATATCCAACTTCAAAAGCAAAAGAATATAGAAAGAAAGCTAAAGCTGGCATAGAAACTTTATCACCAGAATTAATGCAAGCTATGGATCAAATAACAAAAGAGGCTCAAGAGCATCGTAAACGAGCTCTCAAACCTCTATAGTCATAACATGGATGTAAGGGTGTTTTAGGTAGAGCTACCCTCTATTGCTCTGTTTAAATCTTTTGATAAATCTTCTTTAAGATCTTCAAATTCATTTATTATATCACTTATAAAAGTAATATGCATTTTTATGTAATCTTCTTTTGTTGCATTTTTTGCTTGATCCTGCATTGACTTACAAAATCTAATGCTCAAATTTAAGCTATCTATAGCATCTTGGTAATAAACTGGTTCACTCATATATCTTCCTTATAATTTTAATGAATTGACTAAAATTTAGTACTGCATAAACATCAGATCTATTGCGTTTAATAACAACTACTGGAGTTCTATCCTCACAATTGTCTTCTGCTTGTTTAATTGCTGACCAAATATTTAATCTTTCTTGATTTTTACATTCAAAACTATAGGGAATAACTTTTTTAGCGGCAGGAGATAATACAATATCTTCCCCAGTCATTCCCATTGTTTGAGATTTAATGTCGTCATCTTCTAGTTTTGGAAGTTTATTCCAATCTTCTATGAAGACAGCTCTTAATATATCTCTAACATAGTTTTGAAGCCTTCTTCCTTTTGCTTTGCTAGCTCTAGCTTTCATCTACAAACTTTCCAAGCTTTGTTAAAGTTGAGCTATAGAGTTTGATTTTATTCTCTATTTCCTTGCATTGTTCTTTTAAACCTTTGATTTCATCTAAAGTTTTGAATATTTCATACTCTGGACCAGGTTCAATATCTTGAATTAAACCAAACTCAAGCTCATTTGCTAGTTTTGCCTTCATTTTTCCCATCTTTTTCTTCCTTTCCATATTTTTTATCTAAAAACTTATTCATTTTTTCAGTTGTTTTAGACATTTCCATGTAATCATTAACAAATCTAAGCATTGAATTACATAAATGCTCTACTCTATATATGTATATTTGTAAAGATTTAATTTCTTCCATCAATTCTTTGTTTGTTAATTTCCCTGATTTTTTCTTCACTGCTTGCAACCTCCAGTTCTAACATAAGGCATCAAATATTGATGTACCCACCAACATTTCCCATTATTAGTTATTTTATTTATCGTTTCCATTCTCTTTTCAAAAGAAGATGTCCCTCTCTGATCTTTTGGTTTGCTTTTTTTGATCTTGGGAAAAACTTGTTTCATTATTTTTTCTTTTTAGTTACTTTTTTCTTCGGTCTTCCAACTTTTTTACCGTATGTTCCTTTACCTCTTGGCATTTTATCCTCCTTTTCTAGTTCTTTTCTAAACTCTTTAAACATATTATGGACTGCTTCTACAAATCCAACTGATTTTTTTCTTCTAGGCATTGCTTTCCTCCCTAAATTTCCAACAATGAATCTTCTTTCCATATGGGCCTTCTTTCATTTTATCTGTTTTAACAAGCTTGCCATCTTTTGTTAGATTTGATATTGCCCTTCTTATACTTGTAATAGGAGATAATGTTTCTAATAAATCATGTATCTCGAATGGTGTAATATAAGCATTTTGATTCCTTTCAAACAAAGAATAAATTAATTCTTCTTGAGATTTTGCTTGATTTCGACTACTATTTAAAGTATGACCTGTTTCGTTATTTGTATTATAATACATTACATTAAACCTAACCTTTCTTTAACTTTTTTCAAATCATCTCCTATTTTGTTGATAATATCATTTTGAGTTTCTATAACTTCTTTAAAGCTTATCAAAGCCTGATCCATTTCTTTGAAAATATCATCATAACCCTGCATTTTCTTTTCATGATCTGTAAAACTATCTAAAACTTGTTTGTACAATTCATTCATTTGAGCATTAAGCTTATCGGTATTGCTTTTGTGGTCTTTTTCAGCTTTTTCCTGTATCTTTTCTATTGATTTTTTTGTAACTGACATTATACTTCCTTTCCTGTTGATTCAAATTGATATGTAACTACGCTATCTTCACGGAATTTCTTTTCCTGAACCATTCCCCATAATAACATAGAATATACTATTACATCTGTTATCCTACCTGTAACATCTTCTCTTTGAGATTCATGTCCATTAACATATGATACAATCCCATCAATATGTTTTAGTAGATAAGTTAGTAATACTTTTTCTCTTTTGACTCCTAATGTAGATGAAACTCTATTAAAGTTTGCAAATACATCAGCTTGATCGTGAGCATATTCTTCTTGCCCAGCATCTCTCGCTTTAGAAATCTTATCTATTATAACTTTAGTTAGTTCTTTAAAGTGCTTATTGGTCATCTTTTTCTATCCTTACATTATTTATTTTAAGTAATACATTTAAATGCTCTTTTTCTCTATTCTTGTCACTTACAACTTGAATATTTTTAATTAATCCAGTTTCCTTATCTTTAAAAGGCTTCAAAGATAGTACTTTATTTGCATTATAAGCAACCCTGAAAGAGCCTTTAGAAGAAGCTATATTCATTCCTTCGTTAAATGCTTGTTTAGATATTTCACTAACAGCAAATACTATGACATTATGCTTAATAGCTAATTCACTTAAAGCTTGAGAAACTTCTTCTGCCTTCATATTAGAATCTCTTTGTTTACTTCTGAACAATCCCATATGATCAACAATAACAACTTCTGGCTTTTTATTTAGTATGCTTATTCTTTTATCTAATTCATATGGATATGGAGCTGAGTAGTCCATGGTTAGCCATTTGAATCTTTCATCCATACCATTTTTCTTTTGCATGTAATGTTCAACAAGTTCTTCTTCTGTCCATCCCATTTCTATCATCACAAATCTTGACCATATTTGTCTAGCGCTCATTTCCATTTCCATAAAATATGTTTGTTTCTTAAAGGCTGTCGCCCAATTTTGCAATAACATAGTTTTCATAGAAGCAGGTGGAGCTTGTAATATTACTACTTCTCCAGGATATATTGGAAAGTCTTGTCCGTATAACGACCCGATATTTAAGGGAGTTACAGACTCTGTATAGAAATCTATTATAGCCTTTTCCATACTTTCTGCATCCATAATAGTTTGAGATTTCTTAGATTTATACAACTTGCATGTTGAGCTACAATGCTCGTCCATTATTTGATCATTGCAACCATATCTATATCCAGCTCCATTATGCCCTGTATAGCAATTTTCTACTATACTTTTCATTTCTCTTTTTGAGAATTTATGCTCTGGATGGTCGACTTTTGATCTCCAATCTTCCATAATAAGCTGAACGATATCCTCTGGATATCTCCATCTTAAATATGATGCAATTCTAAGAGCTACAGCATGTCTTTTACCATAACCAGAACCAGCTAGCATTCTTTGAATACAAGTATGATTTACAGGATCTGGAGTTCTTCCCTGAGATTCTATTATAATTTCATCTCCCTTAGACTTCTTGTTTCTAGATAATACATCAAATACAGGATCACATTCCATTTCAATTTGAGTTTGAGTTTGAGGTCTATAAGCATGTTTAATTATATTTTCTATAGGTTCATCTGCCTGCACCATTTTCTCGCTAATTTGTACTTTATATAGTCCTGATTTTGTATTCTTTGTATTAACAAGCCTAATTATTCTTGTTTTATCTGTAACAGAAGAGTCTGCATAATCAAATATACCTGCATTCTTTAATACATCTTTGACTTTTAAATGTAAATCTTTGCATGGTTGCCATCTAAAGGCTTTACTTGGTATTCCTACATGAAATCCTCTTCCACTAAAGTATATTTTGTATGGAATAAACATATCATTTAATAATATAAGCAAACCAATAAGCTTTTGCCTTGCTATTTCAGGCTTTTCGCCATCAATATCAAGTAAAAATTCATCAGGCATGTATATATTACCATCAAATCCAGACAAAGTCTTATGTTTTCCATAATATTCTATAACATATTCATCATAATCATACAAAGATACAAAAGTATCAGAAGAAACTCCTTCCCAATCAGCAGATTTATTTGCATCTTGGAAATGATGTCTATTACTAATACTAAATGCAAATTCTTTTATCATTTTATTCCTTTCACGTAATCTTTCTTTATAAGTCTGGCACCTGGAATGTCTTTTCCTTCTTTTAAATCAGCTAATAACCTTTTTTTATCTAATTTATATGTTTTTACTTCTATAAAATACTCCATTGGTATATTAACTTCTTCTATTATATCAACAGCACCACTAGATTGTCTGATTTTAATAGGATTAAATACATCATGACTAGGAAGCTCTCCTGTCTCATTGTATTGAGATATAACATAAGTTTTTAATCTTTCCTGACTATTTTTCAAGAACTTGATATAACTCTTTAACTTATTTAATTGCTTAGTAAATAAGCCAATTTCACCATCAATTTCTCCATATAAATATTGCATTCCATTAGCTTTTCTATATCTTTCGGCACATATTTCATCAACTCTTTTTAATGCTTGTTCATCATCAAATATTTCCGCGTCTTGCTTCGCAATAAGCAGATCTCTTGTGATATTAACTAGACTTTTACTCATTTTTTACCCCTTATTTCTTTTAATATTAACCCAACGCTTCTTTCCTGATTCACGTTGGGCACATTTTTCACATATAGTCAAGTCCTTAAATGAATCTTTTGCTTTTTTAAACATTTTTCTTAATACAGAACTATCATATATATAAGATTGAGAAGAATGCTTAGAGCACATCTCGCATTTTATATTAAATTTACCTACATATCTAACTTCCATATGTAGTTGCTGGAACTTCTACTGCAAATATTTCCCAATCTCCAAAATAATCCTCTTGCTGCAAAGCTGCAATCTTTTTGTCGCATTCCTCTTTGTCATCTGCATGATCTAACAATTGATCGTTTGATTCTGAAGGTAAAGGATTTGGACTTCTACCGTATATTTCAAACATAGTATTAAATTCAATTACTTTTTTAGATAAATATTCTGGATTATGTTCTGGATCACTAGCTATATTTAGTATTTCCTTTAATTTCTTGTTCATTGAGATCCTCCCATTAGTTGAAGCATTCTATTTTTAATATTTTCAACCATTTTTTCAGTAATTTCATTGTGAGATTCAGTTAAATGACCTATATTGTTCTTATAAGCATTATACATTGCTTGATATAATAATAGTGTGTGTTTTTGAGGACTTAAATTTATATTGTCTCCAGCTTTTAATAAATACCCACCATTAACTTGTATTACTTTTCTTTTCATTTCTTCCCTTTCTTTAAACATTTATGTTGTTCACCAGTATCTGTATGGAATAATCTCCATCCATATTGAGTATCTGCCCAATGTAAGTTAGTTGCAGTGCAATAATTGCAAGAAACTACTTTCTTAGACTTGCTATCACTAAATTTTTTAGTAGATTTATGCTTTTTATTTCCATTGAAATAATTATTTAATATAGTAGAAATATCATATATTACTTTATATGCTTCCTCTAAATCCATATCATTTTTTTTCATTCAATTTCCTTCCTTGGGGTAAAGAGTAGGTAGCTATGAGGATTGCTTTGCTATACTTAAGGCGTTTTTTTATGTGCTCATCAAGATGTTTGATATAGAAGCGTACCTACTCTTAATAATAATGCCAGCATTAGATTCTATAAAAGCTTTCTATTGGTATTGATTGATTCATCTGCTTTTAAAGCATTGGATTCTGGCAATTGTTCATTTAAAACGGTGCATCTGCTGGCATACCATCATCACTACTTGGAGTAGGCACCGACAATTTATCAGAGACAAAATCTTTAAAATAAGATTCACCTCTAGTTTTCCAATAATTAACATCATTATCGTTAAACTTCTCTACTGCATTTTCAAATGGAGTTGGAGCGAATCTTTTTAAGATTCTACTATAATCTCCATCTTTATAGAAATATGCATTTAACTTTTTACCAACCAAATGTGATGGAGAATCATCTAATTTTACCATCATATCTCCATTCATTCCTTCTAGTGCCTCGGTAATACCTGCATTAGCGAAACGAAATACTTGAGCTATAGCAAATTCTTCCCCAGATTTACTTTTGGTTTCATATACTCTTGCATTCATATTATCAGGATATCCTTCAAAATTCATATCAAGATATTTAGTACCATTGTAATCACCGTAGGACGCTTTGCTTATAGTTAAAAGCTTCCAGCCTGGAGCATAATCAGTCCCAGATGATTTCTTTATTGTAAATGTTCTAGCCATTTATTTCTCCTTGTTTTTATTGTAATTATCTGATAAGGTTCTTAGACTCATAGTTTTTCCACTGCCTGGAGAGCCTATTATAAGGATTCTTACATTCTTAAATCCTTTGTCTTTAGCAGCTTTAGTAACTAATGTATAGTCTTGATCAATAATATCTTCTAATAAATTAGTTCTATCTTTTGCATGATCATATGTCTCACTACGTCTAGTAACCCAAACATATTTTCTTTTACCATCACTACCTACAACTGTTTTTGTATAAAATACAAAGTCAAACCATTTAGATATATCTTCTTTAGTAGATCCATCTATGTATGGTAGTATTTTTGTAGTTCCATCATCAGTTGTACTTGTTTTTGAATGGCAATTTAATATGATAATTCCAGGGATACGACTTATAAATTCTAAAGCTAAATCTAGTTTATTCTTTAGAACTCCCCATTGATTAAGTTTCATTTTACCTTGCTTGTCAGTAAGGCTTCTTTGAAACTTTTTGCTTAGCTCTGAAAATGTATCCAGAACCAAGGCATCTACTACTGTTCCGTTTCTTGGAACTACTTGAGTGCTTTCTTCTTCAATAGACAATCCACCTACTTTAACTGTTTCTTTTACAAGTTTACTCGTATAGATTTTGCCGATTGTTCCTTGAAATGCTTCCCAAGTTGTAGGGCTTAAGACTGGATATCCAAACAAAGTTTGAACATCATCTTTAGACCCAAGTGTTTGATGACCTCTCTCGAGATCAAAGTATAATACTTTCATTATCTTCCTTCCTTTTTTTATAAATGTGAACCTATAATTTACAAAATTATTTCAATATATAGCAATATATTTAGTCATAATCTATTTTGTATTCTTCTATTTGCTTAAAGACGAACCATTCTATATTACTTAGGCTATAACCTAATACTGTTGATATATAATTTTCAACATCAAAATCAGATTTTTCGAACTGTTCGCCATTAAGCTCATAGATATTTAAAGTTCCAGATTCGTAATCATTAACTGAAAACTTCATGATATTTCCAAGAACATAGATGGAAAATGAAATAATAGCTTTTTATCATAAGGTTGATCAGTTATAAATTTTCTGATTGAATTTACAATAAAACTACCACTCATATTAGAACAATAACTTGTTGCTTTGGCTGTACATGGTTCAGGATCTCCACTTTCATCAGAATACCAATTTTTTTTATACTCTGATAATGTAGGATTCTTAAACATATATTGTTGAAATTGTTCTGCCCCCATTCTTCCATCTATAATTAGCAATGGTTTTGCCTTATTTTTGCATATACTTTCCATAGCTTCAAGCCTAGAAAGCATTGAATCAAATCCTAGTACAACTATTGAATTAAAAGATTCTTCTAATCTTTCAAATCTACCATTAATAGCCTCTATATTTGCTTCATTATTTACTGCTTTAATATGATTTTTCAAAGCATCTACTTTCTTATGCCCAATATCATCTTGAAAGTATTCAGATACACCAACATTTTCTATAGATACTGTATCCATATCATATAAATAAAAGTTTTCAGCTCCAGTTCTAACTAATTGAGTGGCTGTGGAGCTACCTATAGCCCCACAACCTAGGATATGAAATGAATAATCATTCATATTATTGACAATATTAGAAAATCGTGTTTTAAATAACATTTACATTCCTCCATTCCATCTATTTCTCACAACACCATAACCATAATTATAATGTCTCATATCATTAATTTCATCTAAAACTAATTGAGCTAAAGATTCTCTTTCAGTGTTTACTTGAATATAATCTTCAGGACTCATATTGAAGGTTAATTCGCTCTGATTCTTTGATGGTATAGCAATTGAAATACCACATTCTTTATTTTCAAGCTTTTTATTGAACTTATCAATATTAGATGAAAACTTATCATAATCTATTTCACCCATAATCACATCATGAGCTTGGGAATCTATAAATTCATATGTTTGATTGAATAATTCTTCCCATTTCAAATCTCTTTTAGGAGTTTCAACTTTATAATCTCCCCATATATTTGTTTGTCTATGATTATGATATGTAACTAATGGACTGACTATTGGTTCTTTATTGCATAAATCCTTAACTTCTTCCATTAACTTCTTTGGAATAGATTTTGTTTTAGGATTAAGTATTTGTATTTCAACGTCTTTATGTACTTCTATAGGTTTCCATACAGATACACGCATTTTATATTCTTGTTTAAGATTTACAACTAAAGCAAAGCTAAAGTCTCCTTCATTAAACTCTTGAATAGCTGTTAAATCAGTATTGCTCCAGAATGCTGCCATAGTGTGATGAGAATGCCACCATAAGAATCTATAGTTTTTACCTTTCAGTTGTTTACTCATATCCATTTTAGTATAATACTTTGCTAATTCATCTTTATCTAGAACACAATTACTAGAACTAATGTCTTGTTTAAGTATTACAGGTTTCTCTATAGTCCAATCACCATCTTCATCTTCAACACAAACAGCCATACCTCCTATCTCTGATTTATCTAATTCATAAGCAGCTTTGGCATAATTAATAATTTTATCCCAATTATGTTTGCTAATATATATCATCTTTTTCCTTTCTTATCTTATTGACACTTCTATACTATTAGGGTGTCTTGCTAAAAAGTTATCCCATTCAGGCCCAGGTAGGTCATCTGATGGTGTTTGTATTTCTTGTTGATTTTCTCTTCGTATTCTATCTTGATTATCTTCTAACAATATAGAATGTCTCACATCAAGGATATTGTTACCTATAAAATCTGATAAATCTATATCATCAATATAAGGCGTGAAATCCATACGATCTGCCATGGTTATTATTTCATCATTACTATAATATACATGATCATCAATAAAGTAATTTTCAAACCTATCAATTTCTCCAATATGATTATAGTGATCGATCATTCTATGAATAAATGAAGTTTTTCTATATTGCCACATTAGCCTACCCATATCAAACAAGAGAAGCTTTCTTTTTATTTTCTGACCCCCATTTAATAGCATTCCATAAAGATTTTCTAAAGTTTTGATATTTATATGTAAACCTCTATCAGCAGGATTATTATATAAATTAATAGCTGACCTGAAATCATCTAAAGTAAATTCATTATAATTATATTTATTTGTTAATAAATCATGAGTCAAATAACATAATTGATCCAATTGTCCTTGCCTTTCTCCTGGATTTAACATATAATACCATCTACAAATATCTCTTAATGTGCATTCTTCTTCATCACAATATAAATGATCATCTGTTGGTCTATGATATTGTTGATTGCCATAAGTACATCTATCTTCAGTTGTAGATCCTATATAATTACTTAAAGGAGATTCAGAGAAATATTTTGGTTTACCATGAAATAGCTTATTTAGGTGATTTAAAGGATTGGTTCTTGTTAATACGAATTTACTCATCCATTGATTTACATAATGAGTTAAAGAATCTAAATCAAATTTTTGAGCTGGTCCTTCAAATCTAGATAATAAATCTCCAGGACATGCGTATGATTTAACCTTATTTGCATCTCTAATAAATGGAAATTTAGTATCCCATACATTGAAGAAAGTACCACTTATAAGATATGATATTCTATTTGTATATATTTGATCAATATATTCATCCAATCCAACATTTAAATTTGAACTATTATTTAGATTGTCAATAGCTTTGCATATATAGTTTAGTAATTTATAGAATGGATAATGTATTGTGAATATTACTTCTCCTTTGACAGGCAAATTACATAAAAATTCTTCAGAACTTTCTCTGCCTTCTTCTATATAATTATATATTGTCATATCATAATCTTTTTTGATAAAGTTTATATATAATACTGGTTCACCAAAATTATTTGTAGTTAAATCATCATTATATGTTATAACAATCTTTATTCCATACATTTCTTCTATTAGCTTTCTATCAAAAGATTTGAATTTTGCTAATATATAATTAACAGCTTCTTTAACTATACCTTTATTATCTTGCCAACCTAGATTATTAGAAGATAAATTGCATTTCATTGTTTCTATATTGTTCAACTTTTCTTTAATTCTGCTTATTGACCATCTACCATCATCTATTCTGTTGAAAATATAATACATACCACTATTTTTCTTATTAAATCCCATAGCTCTATTTATTGCATTCTTTACTTGATCATAACTTCCTCTAGACCATCTAAATGTTTTGGTAACACCTATATTTGTACCAGCATAGCTATTAAAATCATTGATACTTCTTATTAAATCTTCTTGAGGTCCAATAAATACTTGTTCTTCTAATTGGTTTGGATTCCATTTAATTGTGTCAATATTACGTTCCATGTTATTCCTTTCCTTAAATTATAGAGAGAGCCATCAGCTTTACCTGTTTATTATAACATATTCCTTTGCGTTCGTCCACGGGACTTGCCCATGAGGCTCTTCGACTTATAGGACCAGTTATTGACTCTCTCTAAATTATTATACTACTTAACCGCCTGTTTTATTACTAACAACAACAGCTATACGATCACCATCGGCTAAGATTCTTGAATTATCAACATCTACACCACCAATAGCTATAGAGGCATTACTTGCAATATCATTATCTGATCTTAAGTTGCCTACCGTATAATCATAACCTTCAGAGTTTTTAGCTGGTAATTCTTTATCTATGAATCTACCACCTTGTAACCATTTTACTGTTATAACTTCATTTGCCATGTTATTTTTCCTTTCCTTTTTTTGTTAACAAATTAATTTTAGGTTGGATCTTCTTTCTCATCAGATCAATTTCCTTTAATATTTCTGCTGGTAAATCTTCTGATATTGGGAAGTAGACAGTATCATCTACTATACTATATCTTATAGCACATTTAGGTATGTCTACCCAACCTTCCATTGTAGTACCTGTTTCAGATACTACCCATCTTACTTTCTTTATTTTTTCTTGTGGCATTATACTCCTTTATTTATAAGAACAGGGCTCATTAGAAAGGACAATGAACCCCATTCTTGTTTTACCAGACCAAATTAATAGATCTTTTTATAAGCTTCAATCAAGGCATATTGCGGCATATTTACCGTCCCATTCCTGATTCTCATCATTTGCGTGAAAGCATCTCTTGATACTTCATTACAGTCTTTACATATATAATAACCGTTCTTGCGATAAGAAGCCTTTCTACTACATTGTACTTTTATTACACCTTGCCTGTCAATACTCGTTTTGTGGACTGTGCATTGCATGGTCTGATTCCTCCTTATTTAATTATGAAATATAAACAATACATTAAGATTTTAATCAACAAGGTAATACATATAGCATGAATTACGATGGTAATATAAATCCATAACAATTTCTGCATAACAGATTGTATTTTCATCTCATACCCCCTAAGAAGACGGGTTTTGGAGCTCTAAAACTGACTCTTTTTCCATCATTGTCAGTAATATAACCCCTTTTACGGCTTTTTGATATTTGCCTTGCCGTACAATTCATTTTCTTAGCTAACTCACTATTAGTAAGCTTCATCATTTCTTTTTTATCCATTTAATTATCCTCTTTGTTAAATAAAAGTTACCCAGCAATATGATCATTATTTTAATAGATATTGTCAATAAAGAGTCAATAACCCATAATAGATCATATATTGCATCACTTATCATTTCTAATGGCCCTTTCTCGCCATTGTTTCATATTAGGAAGATTACTTAATATCTTTTCAGAAGACTTTGATATCAAGACATTCTTAAATGTTATCTTAGTACCATTATCTAATGTAAAGCCATTCATACCATTATTACCTATTAACGGTGACTTAATCATCCCACTATATTCCTGAATAAATGTTTCCATTGTAAGAGGTTCATATATTGTCATTATTTCATATCCTTTCTTTGGTTAGTAAATATTAGTTGCGGGTGAAGGAATCGAACCTTCTATTCTGGCTTATGAGGCCAGCGACTTACCAGTTGTCCTACCCGCATTAGCCCTGTTATAGTCTTCGGTCAGAATATAATATCTAGATCACCAACTTATCCAAAAGTTTATGATTCAAATAACTACTACAACAGGGATATATTTATAAAATGAGTTACACAATAGTTCTTTTTCAAACTATTCCAGCCCACCGCACACAAATGTGCTACCACGCCTTACTCATTTAAGTGGCAGTTTATACTGGTGCCAGGTCTATCCCAGGTGATACCCAAGTAGACTGCCCTCGCTCACATTACCACAGGAGCTGCGTTATTTATCCTTTGTTAGATCGCTACAATCTAAATGGTTAGATAACTACCAAATCATAGCTAAGCAGCATTGGATACATACCGCACTTGAACGTTAGTTGTCAAGGTCTTGGTAATCATTGGATTCTGCCTAGCTTAACTATCTTCATAACCTTCCAAGGGTTCGTCCCTTTACTCAGTTAAAACCGCGACATAATATCGGCCTATTAAGGCATAGGTGCCATAAGATAGTATTAATTGCTTAACTTGACTTCACCACCATTATCATAAATGAATTGTAAATAACCTATCATATACCACAATGATTTATCATCTTTGATACTAAACTTCTTATCACAACCATCATACTTATACCCATCCAAATGAACTGTCACTCTTACCTCTGTTTCACGCTTATTAGATGCTAAATGCTTAGGGTTTAACTTTAATTTCATTATTGCTCTCCATTTATAATGTTTATGTTACGTTTATATATAAATCACACGCATACATGGGTGATAAGGCCATGATTATACTAACTCACGGCTTTATATCAACCAACCACACAAAAGGTGATAAAAAGGACCATAAAGGCCCTAATCATCGAACATTTCGTTGTCGCTACTTGCTTCTTCTGCTAGCTGTGCTTCCATTTGCGCTTGATGCTCTGCTAACTCTGAAACATCGTGACCAAACTTCCTACCCTTTGATACAAGTATTGCTAACTTTTTCTTAAACTTCTGAGTAATTTCTCTCTGACCTGGTATTTGCACACCAAACACACCATCCCACTGATTCTTCGTAGGTGCTTTATCAATAGCCTTGTCAAAGTCATCAAACCATTGTAATACTTCATTAGCAAACTGTAGCTTACTATATAATTGAAACTTCATATTATTCTCCATGTTATTTATTAATTAATATTAACTAAAAAATACAAATGAAAATTAACTAAATTTCTCTTTTGAAATCCCGCCGATAGGCGGGCACATGTGATATAAAGGCACACGATAAAATCCTACATTTTTTGAAACCTCTTCTATAAAATTTTGGATTTCAAAACCAAATACCTAAGCTACGGGTAGTAAAATTAAAAGTTTAGGTTTTACTGGTAGTTACGCCATTATTTTGCACTTGCTTTTTTCATACAAGTCCTAGTAAACTAGTACACTACAAATTCATAGAAAGGGCATAGCTTATGTACGAAGAAAAAAAGCATTGTGATTTATCAGAAAAAGGGGGCCTAAGAAGGTATAAGCTTGTAATTATCTATGATACTAAGAATGAAACAGTGGAACTTATAGAGGAAGACATAACTGAAGAAGATTATGGAAATATAATGCCTGAAGATTATGAGCTTAATTATGATGAAGAAGAGATATTAGATATGATGCGAAAGAAGCTTGAACCAGGTAGATCCTAATAAACGCCTCCTTACGGAGGCTTAGTTATTAAGCTAAGGAGAGTAGCTTGAGAGTATATAAAGTAAATAGAATAGAACATAGAGTATATGAACAGGAGGATGCTTTTCCTCATGATTCTGTATCAGTGCGTTCAAACTGGAAAGATGGCCAGATTGGTGACTGGGTTCTAGCTGATGATGATTGCATTATTCAAGTATTAAGAAGAGGCAAGTTACTTCGTCCAAGAGGGAAGAAAAAGTTTATAGAATATATAGGTACCTGCACGGGTACCTTTTTAGTATCCGATAAATCTAAGATGGATACAAGTAAACGTGTTAATATTTATTCATTTAGCGGTGAAAAGTCTTCTGAAGATGTATTAATAGAGAGAAAATCCTTAAATACAAGGGAAAAACTCTTTATTACTTATTATTCTACAGGAATGGATTTACAAACTGCTTATATGAAGGCATTTCCTACTAATAAACCAGGTTATGCTAAGATGAAAGCAACACAATTATTGACAACAAAGAGGATAAGGACCGCTATGAAAGAAGAATTAAAGCCTATATGTGAAGAATTAGGTATAAATGAAGAGTTTGTATTGACTGGCATTAAATCTGAGGCTGAATTAGCTGATAAAGCAGATACAAGGCTAAAAGCTTTGTTTAAATTATCTGATATATTAGATATGGAAGATAAACATAAGGTACAAACAACTCAAATGACTGGAATACAGTTTTC
>CETC01008814.1_pt1 | contig 14762 bp, 14 predicted proteins | sample 326911 | NCBI WGS metagenome assembly CETC01 (sample SAMEA2622694, study PRJEB7988) | marine metagenome | isolation source: saline water (ENVO:00002010), including | reverse complement strand
CTGAAGTTATAAGTTCCCTTATGGGTGGACTTGAATTTAGGGATCAACAGTCGCTGGCCGATCTCCTTATGTCTGACACAATTGCTCAACATCTATCTTTGCGTCATCTTGATGAGCTAGATCAAAGTCTTCTTGGCAGCCAAGTACCTGGACTTGGAACCCGAGGAGAAAATTTGTGGAGGGAAATCAGACATAACATGACCGGGGATTATCCTGACGCTCACGTCCAAGGTTCGAACGGTTGGGATGAATGGCAGGAAATCATTCAAGCAGTGCAACAAGAAGGTAAGACCCATTGGGACGACGTTGCTGATTGGGTATCAGTAACCCCTGGTCTCAACTGGATGTTTGGAATGCAAGAAGGGGAAGTAGCTACTGAAGGTTCATTCGGAAAAGGAGGAATCATCACGAATGAATTGATAGGTGTAACTCAATTCCTCAAAATGGCTCAGGCTGTGAAGGGCGAGTCTGCAGGAATCGCAACTGATATTGCCAGTGAAATTGGCTGGTCTTCTGATCGTGCCAAGAAAGTGGGAGAGATTGTAGCTCAACTCCAGCAGTTTAACTACGACATCTATGCTACTAACTCAGATACGGTAGGGGGAATCCGAGAAGCCATTAAGATGGCAGGACATCGTGATCCTTCAGGTAAATCTCTCGCAGAGCAAAAGATGATTGAGTTCTACTCCGATCTTCTTGGTATGGGAGCCGGAAGACTTTCTGCTAGAGGAACTGGCAGGAGAGAATCTCAACGTCTGAGGATGAATAGTGAGTCTTATCAAGAGAACTGGCAAAATTACCAGGCCTACATTGATGATATTCTTGCTGCAAATCCAGAAGAAGGTCAGTTGGCCCTTCAGATCTCAGGTCAATTGAATGAGCATTTGGGAGGCCTCAAGAATAAGTACGCTAACAAACAAGGCAACAAAGAAGCAATAGCAGCTTATCAAGAATCTTTGATGGCAATGGAGGGTGCCGATCCTTCTGAAGTAGCGCGTCACGTTGCAGCACTGAAGTCTCAGTATGGTGGTGTAGCTCGGGCTGCGGACAGGTATGGTCAGACTCATAACGAATTGGGAGTTAAGTACCACGTAAGTGCCAAGGAATACGGAAGTCTGGTTAACGCTATGACTGACGTGCTTGACTTCTACGGAGACCAAACGGCTTACGCTAATCCAGAAGACGCTATAGCTTATATCGGCGGGATTAGAGACCGACTCCTGGATCCTGCTAAAGGAACTTTCTTCTTGGATACGATGGCGGAGCTAGGGTACGATCTTAATACTCCGGAAGCACAAGAGCTTCTTTCTATGATTGCCCCTGAAGCATCTACAGTTCAGTCATTCTACGATATAACCACAAGTCGAATTCAAGACAGTATCGAAAATGACGGGAAGCTTCCTGTCCTAGCTGATCCGAATGCTCCTTGGCAAAAAGCTATCCAAGTAATGGTATTGGAAAATCTCATGGCTCAAACCGTAGAAGACTGGGCTCTACAGGATGAGCTTGATATGGCAGGTCTGGCTGACTCAATAATAAACCCCGGTCAGGACCCTCTTGATATAACTGCTGACCCCACCCTCTTGCTGCCCACTCACCGGCCCGTCAATGAGGAAGTTCGACTTGATTGACTGGAAGGAACTATCTAGAACTCTGTCTTCTCTGCATGCGGAGAACGGTCAGGCTGCAGTAGACAAGACTGGATCCAACGTGTTTGAATCCAACAACCCTCTCGTTAATACCACTCTAGAAGAAGAGATCCTGGAACAAGCGGGGAAAGAGATAACCCCCAAGAAAATCCGAAAGTTTACGTGGGACAGAAGGAAGAATAGAAAGCTAACTAGGGGTAGCGGAGTCCTTTGGACTTACTATGATGAGGAAACTGATACTTCATATATGGGTACTGGAGCCTTAGTAAACCCTAGAATTTTGAATAAGATTAAAGAAGACCTCGTACTCCGAGGGCTAGAAAGCTCAGAAGAAGATGGCTAAAAGACGAACATCAAATCCCGCACAAGGCGATCTCTTTGAGATGCTTATGGCAGAAATGGCTACCCCAGGACTTCTAGCTGGAGGGGGAAGCCGAGCAGACGCACAACGAAGACAGTTCTTGGCCATGCTTGGAGGGGGAGTAGAGGATCGTAAATCCAAGAAACAAAGGGTTAAAAGGACCACTAGGGGACGGAGGTATCGTCAAGGTCGTTCAGCAGGAGAAGCCCCACTTAAACCGGCCCGAAGAAATAAAGGGGTAGGCAAAGAAAGAGCTGGTAAGCAGAAGCCTCGTCCCGTTACTGGTCCTGGAGTAATGACTTCCCCGGTTGCTGCAGGTAAACAAATGGTTGTTGTACCTAGTCAGCCTGGACCCGGTACCCGGCCCAGTGGTAGTAGACCACGTGGTGGTAGACCACAAGGACCGCCTCGTCCTCCTGTCGGTGCCGCTGCCGGAGCAGCCGGTGGTGCTGCTGCGTCTCAAGCCGGACGGGCAACACAATTGCCTCCTGATTACCTTAAACAACGAGGGGCTCAAGGCGATGCTGATAAGCCGAAGAAAAAGAAGGGGCTGGGCAGTAAGCTCATGAAGGGCATGGGCTGGATGATGTTTGGTATGATGTTGGGAGATCTTGTTAAGCAAATGGGTGGTCAAACCGAAGGTGCTAGAACTGCTCGAATGTCTCCCTATATGATGGGGGGACAAGACCAACTTAATCTTGGAACTCCAGATGACCTCCAGATGAGTAGAGATCTCGCTTCTATCATGGGGGCAAATGCGGATATGACTAAGGCCCTTGGCCCAAACATTGACATGTATTTGTAGGTTATAAATGGCTCTCATACCCAACATCATTAGGAAATTCAGAAGGAATGTCCCTAACGTCCCTAGTGCCGTTTCGGATGAGCCTTCAGGATTCCTGCACAACTTCCTTCTTGGGGATAAAGGCTTCGTGAAGGAGCACCCTTTCTTAGCTGCTTCAGGCGGAGCGGCGACTGTAGGCATGCTTTCGGGGCCTCTGAAGGAAGGATTCGTATCCGGGTTTACAGACAGGGATATGAATTTAAGGATTCAAGGTCTAAAGAATCAACGTGATTCTCAGGCTGAAATGATGGGGCTTCAGTATCAAAGACAAAGGGTTGAAAGAGAGCTGGCAACTCAAGCAGCGAAGCTTGCAGCCGTTAATCCCCAGCTTTACAATCAGATTATGGCGGGACGACGCTTGCCGCAAGGTGCGGTAATTTTAGGTGGTCAACCCCGTACGGACCTTATGGAGCAGATAGCCTCTAGTATGGCATCTAATCCTCAACTACAACAACCGGGGCCGATGATGGCTCCACAAGATCAGTTCCTCAACGAACTAGGAGTTTAGAAAATGGCTGGCGAAGTAGTCCTCCCAATCCAGGAAACACCTGATTTCTTTCAAACAGTATCCATGCAACTTAGTGGCACAGGTGGCGACTTTGTTGACAATCAGTACCTCTTCTACGCAGAACGAGATACAATCATCGACGGAGCCCACGCTATCTGGGGCACCGCTGATGCGGATGCAACTCTGATGCTGACAACTGCTGCGACAGGTACTGTTGCAGACGGCACTAATCTCACTTCAGCTTTGGCTATGAGTGGTACAGCAGGTACTCCTGCTGCATTCACAATTACTGAAACAGCAAACCTTATCCCCGCTGGTAACTGGGTTGGTATCGAAATCACCAACACGAGTACTGCTGAAGAGGTTATGGTCCAGCTTCGTTTCCGTACTCGAGTGCGCTGATAAAGAAACCCTTTCTCGTTTGTTGAGGCGGGGGCGGTTGGTGGAAACTAGCCGCCCCCTTTCACCATGGCCAGTAGAGCCCCCATCCCAGACGTAGCTGACGAGTTTCTTCGTCTAATGGACATGGATGCTGTCAGTCCTGACGGTAGACCTGTCATCGGAAGCATAATAGGCGAACAAAGTTCTCCGGCCTTATTCAAAGGTCCGCAGGCAGACATGCTTCGGTCTTCTAATAATCCCATGGGTCCCATCATGACCAGCCTTCGAAGGCTTCGGGGCTTACAGCCCGGAGCCGAAAGGCGAGTTGCACGAAAGAATCTCCTAGCTGAAGCAGCGGATGCTTTGATGCAAGAAGGAGGACCAGGCACTTCGGGGGGTCGAGTTCAAAGTCCTGACTACAGGAAACAAGTCAAAGGAGCTTTTGGTAAACTCGGAAAGGCAAGAGGTGTAGCCCCTTTAGCACTCATTGCTTTGATTAGTTCCATGATGATGGGTGAAGACTGATGGCTGTCGATTTTCAACCTACTCAGTTTCAGCCAGTAACGCTTTACGATCTTCCCTCTATCGGGTTCTCTCAAATCCTGGAGGGAGAAGCCACAGCTGCTGGATTCCTTTCAGGTGTTTCGGAATCAACAGGAATTGGTTCTTCAACCCTTACCCCGACCGAGCGTGAAACTCTTGTAGACGGGTTCAAACAAGAGAAGGGCCTGACTGGACTAGGGGGAGCCCTTGCCGATATCGCCACTAACCCCTGGGTATGGCTGTCGTTTGTAGCTACTCCCGGTGCGGCTACTGCGTTGAAGAAAGGTGCAGGGGGTATCTTTAATGTAGCCCCTAAATACCACGCCTTCATAAGAGAGAATGCCCCCTTCCTTGTAGGCTGGAATTTCCTTACAGCAAACCAGGCACTAAGGAAGACAGGTCTTCTAGACACATTCCGTAAAGTAAGCGAAGGCCGCAACAAGCACCTCTCCTTGTTCGAGGAGATGACGATCCCAGCTAAGGAGCAAGTCCTTCAAGAACTAAACAAGCGGGGAATCAGAGTTACAAGTCTTGATCCGGAGAAGGCCCCCCTTAAGCACAGGCCGTTCATGCAGAAGTTGGATATGGCTATCCACGGAAGACTTCAAGGCTTAGACAAGCACAAAACTGAAACGGTAATTAAAAGCTTAAAAGCAAAGGACGCTAAGTATGAGATCGAGTGGTTGGAACCTGATCCACAGTACCTTGTTCAGACCAGAAAGAGAATAATTACTGCTGACAGTATGGAAGCTGCCGAGTTGTGGGTTCGCCAGAATCACCAGGACGGTAACAGATATATGTCCCACACAATCAAAGAGATTGAGAAGCCTGGTTTAGATTTTGAGTTTGGTGAACAAGTAACTGAAGCCATTATGGATGCCCGGATAGTCGATGAGGTTATCAATTCAGCGGGTGCCGAACCTCTTGTCCAAGCGTATAGAAATTACTACAACAGGGCAGGGGCTCTTCAGTTCCTAGACGATGCAAAAGTAGGGAACATGACCGACGAGCAATTGGCTCGGGTATTTAATGATGCTGATGCTCTCGAGGAAGCAGTAGATGCAAACAAGATAGCTAACCTGTGGAGATCAGCGGAGCAGAGGAAGTCAGCAGGTGGAGATAATCTTGATGATCTATTCTCTGTGGCTGAGAACAGATCTGATAACCCAGCCATGAGACAGATTAAGGAAATCCTTAATGTTGTTGATACTGAGGAAGGGATTGCAAGACAGGCGATAGAAACTGCTCTTCAGAGTCAAGGCGGCAGTTTGATGAAGAAGGTCATCGCTAACAACATGTCGGGAGGTGCTTATCATCCCCGCTTGTTCGATAGTGTAGATGATGCGGGAAGGTCTCTTCGTCGCAAGGCAATCGTTGATCGAGGAAAGAGGACCCCTGAATCGGCGATTGCTGCTGGGCACGTTCTGCCTCGTATGGCTCCGGAGTTCCGTCACGCTTACTCGATGGAGGACCTGGATGTACTCGAGACTCTTGCAGGAAGACATATAAGACAAGTTGAGGATGCAAGACGTAAGTTAACTACAGCAGCTCAGGGCTCAAGGGCCGGAGGCTACCTGACAGTAAAGAGGCTGAGTGCGAACACAGCAGCAGAGTTTTATGCTAACAACGCTGCCACTACTTATGCGCTGTTCATTCAGGGAAGGAGAGCAGATGGTACTTTGGATCCTGCTGTATGGGATGACATCACCCGTGTTCAAAAAGAACAACAAAGGTATGTCGAAGAGGCTCAAAAGAAAGGGCTGATTGAGGGAGACGCTAAACTCTACAATACGGAATGGAGTCCCCAGAACAAATCTGTTCTTAGTGAAACAGCTTTCGGAGGGAATCTGGGGTATTGGACACCTGCTGATGTGATTAACCAGTCACACAGTATGATCGCAAACAATGATCTTAGAGGTGTGGTCAGGGATGTGATTGTTCCCTCCATGTTGGGAAGACAATCAATCAAGCACTCCACCGAAAACTTGATGGTTCATACTGCGGCGATGGGGACGAAGGTTGCTGCTTCGATGCTCAAGAACTTCGGAGCAGATAAGACAGACATGGGTAAAGCCATGATCTCCAAAATGGAGAACTTCTCCGACGCCCCTCGGAGCTATGTGGCTGCAGGAACCAACGGAAGCCTGGCTCGTTACTTGTACATTACTCATCTGGGTTACAACCCTGCTTCTGTTGCAATGAATATGACCCAGCCTTGGTTGCTTGGTGCATCCATGTTGGGAATAGGGCCCATAATCAAAGGGTACGGTAAAGCTTTCAAAGAGCTTGGAAGCTACATGTCTGACCGCATACAGTCAGGCAAAGTATTTATTAGCGACAGAGAGAAAGCAAAGCTTATCAAGGATAAGTTCTCTTTCGCAGACCACTTGGGAATCTCACCCGATGCGTTCAGGACTCTTGATGAGACGCTGATGACAGTGGGGCAAGAGAAGAACATTGGCTTGTGGGATCGAGTAGCCAATGCAGGCATGAAGATGTTTGAAAAGGGTGAGTGGATGAACCGCTTGGTTATCGCTCATGCTGTGGATGACCTCTACAAAACAACCGGTGCCACTAAGAGAATGGCTCCCGGACAGAAGATCAAAGACGTTACTGAAATGATTCAGGAAACTCAGTTCGGTGCTGACTACCTGAATACACCTATGGCGTTCATGGGAGCAGGGGCTCTCGGCCAATGGTTCGCTCGTCCCGAAATGCGTCAGTTCTTGACCTTCCCTGTCAGATCTCTTACAGGAGTTCTTGTTAGCTCGAAGCAGTTGAACGAAGGAAGAAGGAGCGTCTTTGGAGTAGACATCCCCTTCCCTCGAACAGTTGATTTCATTAGGGGTATGGGCATTTCGTCGATGCTCTACTACACAGGACGAAACATGTTCGAAGCGGACATGTCCAAGTCTCTGTTCTATAACTCAATGACCGACATCGTTGCTGGTGACCCCTTCAACGACTACGAGAATGCTACTGACTTCATTCCTGTTCCACCGGTAATCGACCTCGGTTGGGATGCGATTAGAGGTGTGACTACTGGAGACCAAGAACTGCTTGCGAACAGCTTGTTCCGTGCTGTTCCTGGTGGTGTCCAGCTCTCTCGGGCGTTTGCTACCGGACCCAAAGCTCTGGGTCTCCCTAGCGATAACCCTCTGGGTCGTCTGGTTGGAGGGTTCCAAAAGAGATACGCCGCGTACGATATGATCACCCAAGAGAATCAAGTACCTATCTTCAAGGGTGACGGGACATTCGTTGAATTCAGAAGTCCTATGCAAGTAGTCCTTCAGGGTCTCGGTATGGACTTGAAAGCTTCTTCGGTAAGATCTGAAGAGACTGGGTACTATGTAAAGCAGAGAGAAATGATTCTTGGGTACCGACAAGAGATCCTTTCCCGTATGCTTGCCAATGACATCCCCGGAGCAATGAGGAAGAAGGCAGAGTATGAGAAGCGTATGAAGATTCCCTTCTCTATTACGAAGGATCAACTACGACAATTCTTGAAGAACAGGCAGATACCAAGGAACGAACGAATCCTGGATCGAATACCGCCAGAAGCTAGAAACCTCTATTCGAAGTATGTAGCTGCTGACATGATAAATAAAGATGTGGATCCTTCGGTATTTGTGGACGCACCAACATCAACTGCCCGATCAGAGATTATGGGTAGACCCAGGACTTTCGATCTGCAGGCAGAAGCAGTAAAGGCAATGGAAGATTTGCTGCGGCAATCAGAGGAAGCAAAGAGACTTAGCGAAATGGGTTATACAGGCTTTGGCTCTTTCAGAGACTAATGGACAACGCAAAATTCGTAGCCGTGTCTTGCATACATGTGCCTCATCATTCGGAGCAGGCCAAGGAATGGCTCTTGTCTCGTATTGAGGAATTGAAACCTTCTCACTTCGTATTGCTTGGAGACCTGTTCGATGCTGCCGCTGTCTCAGTACACAGTGATGAGTTCTACCAGTCCCTTGAAGATGAGTATGAGGCAGGTGCAGAGTACCTTGCCGATATACGGAAAGCACTTGGACCAGACACAAAACTTGTGTGGTGTCTGGGTAACCATGACGACAACATCCAAGCCAAAGACCCAAGAAGAACCAACGTCGGTCAAAGATCACTGCTCCACTGGAATAAGCACCGGGAGTTCGGGGACGAATTCCTCAAGTGGAAACAGATCCCATACGTGAAGTCTCCTAGAGGAATCTACCGGCTCGGCCCTATCCGCTTCTATCACGGATTCGATGCGGGGGCTAACTCGGATGAGCTGGAAACCCTACAGATGGCGTATGCCATGGGGGACCAGGCTAATTCCCTCTGGGTTAGGGGTCACACCCACCGTCCAACACCCCACATAATGCAGTGCCAGAGGACTCAGAAGATACTTCTTCCTTGGTTTTATGCTAATGCTGGTACAATGGGACCGTTAACCCCGGACTACATGACCCGGAGAGATTCTAGTAGATGGGGACACGCCCTCGTAACAGGTGAGTGTTCTCTTTCAAGCCCTCGAAGACCCAGTAGAAAAGACTGGTCAGCACAAGTAGAGATTTACTGATGCCTTTTTACTCATCAAATAGACGTACATGGGAAAGATCTGCTAACCCTCGGGGAGGCCGAAGTTCATCCTATGGTCAATGGGCCGGAGATCGTAGCTTTATCGACGAGCCCTTCTCACCTCGACCCCAGAGGCGTGAGGATGGTCGTATGGAAGGCATCGATACTTTCCTTGACTCGGGACGGCCTGAGCCTACAGCTTCTCCAGTAGATCTGCCTCAGATGGAAGGCCCCTTCCAAAGCGGATACGGAGAAGGTTCAAGTCCTCAGACAGCCTCACTTGATGAGGGGTGGTCTAACCTCTACCGCAAACAAGAAGAGAAGAAGAAAGCACAGCAGCTCGCAAAGCATGAGAGAATCTGGGCCCAACAAGATAGGGAGGATTGGGAAGATGCCCATCAAGATTGGAAACGGGGAGGGCAGTCAGCAATCGGTGACTGGTATCGTCAAGCCCGAAGAGCTTTGAGAAGGCGTAAGTTTGGTTCTAGGGGAGACCGAAGAAGGGCGATGGAAGATCTCCGCTTCGAGCGAAACAGAAGAAGGAAAAGTCTCAGGAAAGAATCAAGGGCTCGTCGTAGGAGAAAGCGAAGAGGCGAGACTTCTCGTTCAAGAAGGGAACAGAGAAGGGCAACTCGAGAGCGTCTTGGAGGATAGCATTGGGACGACCTAAGCCTTTGAATACCGGTAACGCTTCTAACTACAAGCACGTCGTTGTGGTCTGGTTGGACATAGCTGGTAAGGACGAGGCTTGGGTAGAGATCTCAGAGGCCAAGTCAATGAAGCCTGGCCGTATGGTCACCAGCGGCTGGATCCTCAAAGAGGAAGAGAACTACATAGTCCTTGCCTCCTCACTGGATACCCAAGAGGGTTTAGCGGGGAACATCAATGCCATCCCTCGCTGTGTGATTGAGACTATTCGTAAGGTCTAATGCCGGGGATGCCGGGTTTATATCTACCTAATAGTAGAGAGGGTATACATATATAGTCCACTGTATACCCGGCACGTATGGCATTTAGGAATAGCGGACCTCATCCAGATCGTTCCAATCCTCGTATGGTTTACCCATAGTCCTGATTATCGTTACACGGGCCGTGAAGCCCACGTCGTCCCATGTAGGAGCGGCAAGGCCCCACCTCTCCTGGAGGTGTCGGGCGGCTCTGGCGGCGTCCTCCTCATTCCTGAAGGGTCCGTACGCTGACGGATCTAATCTTGGGTGGCACATCACCACTATCCAGTTGTCGCTGTTCTCTTGGGATCGAGACATTGTTGTTTTCCCACACAGCCATCAAGCGTCTGAAATACTCTTTGTCTGTGATCTTTCTTAGAAAGTTAAATCCGAGATCTCTGTTTCTGAATAGCCTCCGATGGGAAGGAGTAACGATCTTTCCTACCCCATGCTTAATTCCTATCGGTCTCTTTGTTACATCGAAAAAATTAGTCTTTAACTTATGTACTCTTCTGGCCCCCCTCCAGAGGTGGAGGTCCAGACTGACCATGCTATCCCTAGGCCAAGCCTTCGGGGTGATACTGGTGCTGATCGTAGTACAGAATAAGGACGAGTTACTACCGTGACCGATAGTTCTCCAGGATTCGGTGTTCATGTTGTAGTAGGTAGTGCCGGGGATACCCGCTAGATCCACCGGAGGAGAACTCTTCAAAACGTCCAAGACATTCTCGATCCAGTTGGGGGGATAGTAATCATCATTCTCGATAATGATCACGTAGTCGATGCCCTCTTCCTTCGCTTGCTGGCATCCCCTTCTAACCCTCTGAGTTAGATCACACATGCTCGACTCAGGGTGGTAGTCCATAATCCGATGCTCGATAGGAACCGTCTGTCGTTTCATCTGCCACTTACACAGATTCAAAAATTCCGGCCTATCGGATCTATCGGGAGTCAAAGCTATTACGTTCATGTCACAAACTAACCCAGAGTTGGTAGTACTTAGATATCCTCAACGCTGCAGGTACCCTCTTCGGTAGTAGCAAGTAGTGAGGCAGTGCTGCATCCTTCATGAACTCCTTGCTCATGTCGGCACACAACATGCTAAGTTTCTTCGACGGGGACCACAAGATACCCATGGAGATTTCTCCTACGGGTTCGAGGATGTGATCGCCTTCGTACTTCGACACGTCCTCGGCGGCATCGTTCCCCGCTTGTTTGTTTACCGGGTCGAATACGAAGACGAGCCATTCTTCGGGGCCCATATCGCTAGGCCTCTGGTAAAGGAATAGCTTCGACGATGTTCGGTTGACGGCTTCCGGCGGCTGCGGCACCTCGGAGAACCCCCGGCTGACGGTTATCAACCGAGGGCCTCCAATCTCCACTTCCCAGTCTTTCATGTAACGAGGTAGTCGGATGAGTGCGCTAACTGAAATCTCTTGCGTGTCTGTCATTCAATGTACCCTGCCGGAATCGAACCGGAACTTAAACCTGGAAGAGCCATCTTCTGTTTTAGTTAAGGACGAAAGGAGGAAAGTTCCTTGCCACCTAGGCTACAGGATACATGTAAAGGGAAGGGCCAGGGTGTCCACGGTCAACATTGGCGAACCGTGCTGACCCTCCCCGTAATTATAAAGAGGTCCCCCTCACACCCGGGAAGAGCGGAGGGGGACACTAGCGGGGAATCGAATCAACCTCCGAGGAGGGACTGGAGGTACTCAGACTTGTAAGTCTTACCAGCTCGCTCATTGTAGCGACAGTCAACAACGGCCACAACAGACTGATCTCCAGAAAGCATCTGGGAAATCTCATCCATGTCGGCCTGAAGGTCACCGGGTTCACGGGCCAGCAGTGTTTTGATGTGTCCCTTCAGACGCTGCATCTCAATGCGGGCACGGGTCTGTGAACCCTCGTGGCCAATAGCACTTGGGTTATGAGGGAGTGTGATTGGAGCACCACGCCACTCAAGTGGCTCTGCTCGATCAGGATCCTCGACCAACTGGTAACCGAACTGAATCACGATAGCGTCGTGCTCCTGACCACCAGCTGCCTGTGCTTCCTTGAAGGTACCATTATCCTGAATCGTCATGTTCAGAACGTAACAATTGTGGGAGCCACGGGGTGGCCACTCACCAAGGGAACCCAAACCCTGATCGGCCTGAGCTTCCTCGAAAGAACTTTGAAGGTTAGAGAAGATTGACTTTGTTTGATTCTGCATATGCGAAACCCTTTCTACGATGCAGATGAAATGTATGCTTCCTCGAATACCGACCACGAATCGGTTGCCGGAAGCTCGAAACGGTCGGGCAATACTACCCGACACTTAGTGATTCCTGCAAGACTCTCATCATTGACTGTGATGTAATGAGTCTTTTTCTTGACGGACTTGGGACGCTTAGGTCCTGGCGATCCATCAGGCTTTTTCATTTGTACCATCTCTGTCTTCGATACGATCTCGGACTCGAATGCTGCGACCAGCTCGAAGAGAGGGAACAATCTTTTATAGAAGTTATCGGTGATTGTCAACTCGGGACGGATCACATAGCGGTCATCGCCCAGTGGGATCTTGGCATTCACCAAGTGACACACGTAATAGAAACCATAGCCGTGCTGACGAAGGTCAAGGGCAAACCGAAGTAGCTGTTCGTACACATCATCCCATGCACGGCGACCATCAAGGTCCTTCCAGTTTTCCTTGCCTGCTTTCTTCGTAACCCAGTCCTTTACCAGTGCCAGTGCTGGCTGGAGACTGTCGATGATAACTGTCTCGGGGCGATCAGCACCGGACTTGGACATCGAAATCAACTGCTCTTTCTTCTTGAGAATAGCATCCCAAGTAAGGACTAGCGGGGAAGTACCTGAGCCTGATGGTTCACAGGGTGTACCGTCTGGTCCCATGCCGGGCCAGATGCAAGCTTGAGGTTCTTCTGTCGTAGTGCTGGACAGGTCAGTGTTAATGATGAAAGCATTGGGGTTTGATTGGATGAAGCAGGACTTACCTACTCCAGGCATACCAACAAACAATCCAAATAGTTTACCGGGAGGGGCCACCATCTTAGTGGCTGAGAATCCCAGTCCTGAATATCTTTGTGCGGCTGTCTTACCAACCTCTAGTTCTTGTGCCATGCTGCACTCCTTTACTCGTTATCGAATACTTGATCGAGTTCTTCTTCGGAGAACCCGTATAGATGAGGATCGCCTCCGGTTCTACTCATGTGCTTTTCCATGCTTGATGCCTTCGGTTCAAGGGAGGCATTGTTGATGAAAGTAACTGAGCTTTGAAGCTCAATGCCCAACTCTTTCATCCATCCAGTGATGACTCGGTTGCTGATGTCTGTTCCATATTGTTCTCTGAACTGGTCACAGAAGTCACTGACGTTCAGGAACGAGCCTTTATTCCTATAGGCAAGATCAATGAGCTTATGTTTCACGATCTTATCCATGATCTCACCTCTGAACGCACGGATGAGAGGATCTGTTTTTGATGCCATTTCTGTCTACTCCTTATCTGTGTGGGGGTGGTATGACCGTCGCTCGTGAAGCGGCGACGGTCATCCGCCCACTGTGTCACTAACTCCTACCTGCACATCGTCTCTGTCCTCAACCATAAACCCTTCCGTCGATACAATCCCAGGCCATTGCGATGCAGGTGTGAGGTAGAAAGGCGAGAAGGGGCTCATCTTTCCAAACTGCATGAGGTAACTTGCTGACTTGGGGAAGTTTATGGGTGCTGGGTCAGCGACTGCATATGAATGCAGAAGTCGAAGTCGCCTAGTGTACTCAGTGGTCCACCTTGTGTCAAGGGTCGAGCGGTCGGTCTTTGAGATGTTGATAGGAGGAGCCGTCTGTCTTTCGGGTTTCTTATCTTCATACTCACCCTCGCCTCTGTACCAACGATTACACCGTTCGATATAGTTTTCTATCTTAGGTTCACCGTGGTACTTCCTACGAGTTTCGATCTGTCCTTTACGTGGACCTCTCTTCAATTCGTGTTCGTGTTCTTCACAGTCTCTGTCATTCATCCCAAACTCAATGGTTGGCTTCTGGACTGCAACGTGCCACATACCCCCGAGCCTGGCATCCCTCGGTATGTCGAAGGGTTTAGTGAGTACTCCTTCTTCGAGTAACCACTTGAGTATATGCATGTAGTGTTGAGTCTGGAACTCGATGGGACAGGTCTGCAGTCTTTCGATTGGGTTGTGTGCTGTTGTCTTAAGGTCAACGATCCACACACTGTTCTGCTTCTTGTGGTAGAGAAGCATGTCGAACTGTGCAAGCATGCGGCCAAACTCTGCATGGTTGTACTCAGCTACGATCTCCGTGCCTAGTACTTTCCAGTGGTCCTTGCGTATTTTCTCAAGGAATGTCTCGCCTTGAGTAGAGTTAGTAGAAAAGATGGGTAGGTTCATGGATGCTTCGAACCAAGCCAGAGCACAGAGCATGTCTTGATACTCACGTTCAAGAATGTTGCTTTTACTTTCACCCTTGATACCTCGCACATTGCAGATATCTGAGAGTTCTTTCTCTCTCTCCTCGTATTGGATTTCCATTTCCTTACTACGATCCAGCGGGGAAAGTGAGTGGTACTCAAAGGCTTTATGGAACCACGAGCCACGGGATAGAGCTTGGCTCCATCTCAGAGCTTGGACCAGGCCTAGTCTTCTTGATAGGTAGTACTGGAATGGACAATGAAGAACGGACTCGTAGTCGGAAGACCTGATAGCAGGTTGCCGCGCTACGAGCCCGTGTGCTTCGAGCCATTCCCTTGCGTCTTTACCGTCTGTCATTGGGACAGGAATCGGTTTAGTTTCAGGGGGCATAGGTTCTCCTTCCCGGGAGACTACTTACAGCAGTCATCCTTACCCAATAGTTTCATGACGTGTGGTCGTGCCCAGACACCTCCTGCGAAGGAGACGACACCGATGAGCATGACGAACCACATTGTCCCAACGAGGGACGAAGCATCTGCGAG
>CETC01031397.1_pt1 | contig 14774 bp, 8 predicted proteins | sample 326911 | NCBI WGS metagenome assembly CETC01 (sample SAMEA2622694, study PRJEB7988) | marine metagenome | isolation source: saline water (ENVO:00002010), including | reverse complement strand
GCTCCATTATTTTATAAAAAATCAGATGGTACTTATGGTGATATAGACCATACATTTAATGATACTACATCAACAATAGGCGATATATCTTTAATGGATAAAGGTGTTGTTAGTGTAGGCAAAAGAAAAGGCAACAATCCACACAAAGTAGTTGGTATAAGACCTGATAATAATCAACACTTAGGAACACAGCAATTAGAGTTTAGTTTAGTTAATGTAGAGCTTGATGGAGAATCACAAGAGTTTAATGTGGAAAATGATTTAGAAATAATGCTAAGAGCATCTAAAGTATATCAATTAGTTAAAATAAATAAAGATTTTAATAACTTTAAAATTGAATTTGATATACATTCTAAGGGATTAGAGTTGCAAAATACAAAATATACTAAAACCACTACCATTAGAGATTATGGCTTTAATTTGACTGATTTAGGCGAAAATACAGGAAACAACATTGTGTCTAACTATACTAATTATAGTAATTTAGATAAAGACATTCCTTATATTGATTGTTTAATTGGAAAAGTTACTGATGGTTATATTACAGTTGGTGAATATTCTACTGAAGAAGAATTTGGAGATTCTGATTTAAGTTCTTATATATTTAATCGCAATCTTTATTCAAATGGTAGTAGTATTTATTTAAAAGATTGCATTGTGTTATATTGCAAATCATATAATATTGAAAATATAGAAAATGTTTTCATATCAAAGTTGTGTAATGAGTATGGTTTAGAGATTATATTTGAAGATAATAAAAATGGTCAATACTTTACTAAAGATGGTAAAAAAGTTGCTTCTTGTTTTTTAAATGGTGATAATTTATTTATGTTTATAAACACTAAAGATATTGAAGATAGTATTAAAAGCTTATTTAAGCGAAAAACATTTGAAAGCACATCATATTTAGATATTACATTAGATAGCTTTAAAAATACTTTAAACAACTTATTTGATGTTAATTTAAATATACAATTAGATGAAGAATATTATGAGCCTATTGATAATAAGTTTATTTTTAATATAAGCAAAGAAACTATGCACATAGGATTGCCTATATTGTTTGATAAGGATTATAATGGGATAAATGTTAACACCACGCATAGTTTAAAAGATAATGAAGATGGTAGTTATAGATATACTAAATATTTTTCTACAGAAGGTTATCTATCTAATTTCCATAATATAAAATATATAGATGCTACTTTATATGTTAGTGATAGTAATGATAATGCTCCATTTTACAGAATTCCAGTTTCGGGAGGGTTGTCAGTTACTCCAAAGTCAGCATTAAATCTTTCTATCGCAAGAAATGCTTCAACAGGAACATCAACTTGGGCAGGTACAAGTGTAGGTAACGGTATGCCTATTTGTGGAGATTCAGGCGATAAGAGTACAGGGCAAAGCACTACTTATTCTTGGGTAGCTTGTAGGCAACTTCATTATATATTTAACTCGTCAGGAGTTTCAGGGACAGTCTCAGATTTAGATTGGGTATATCCAAAGGCAGCTTATGCAACTGTAGGTGGTTCTCATAATGATATAAGTGTTATAGTATTGAAATCAAATACAGAGGGTTCAAACCAAACAAGTAATTTTAATGATTTTGTAGGACATACTTCAAGTTGGGATTCAGATGATGTAAATGAATACTCAGCAGAGTATGTTATAGATGGATATGAAGAAACAGACAATTCTTCGTATAGTAATTTAGCGAGTTATGCGACAGAAACAATTCCTCTAAATTCAAGTGCTAAATCTGATATATCTAGTGATAGTACATTTAAATTTGTATTAATAGATTATGACCAATATTATAGTAATAGTGTAGACACTAGTTATGGAGCTCTTGCAGATGGTCGTAGAATGTTATATGGAGGGCATGTTGATGCCTCTAATACTGCTTATAGACCTTATTTAGAATATACAACTGATGCAGGAGCTGTTACTTATAATGCTAATTTTTTTGGAGCAAACTTTTAATGAAAAATATTAAATATATCAAAGATTATTATAATCAATATAAGTAAATTCAAGGATTTGTATATGAAGGAAAAATGTAATATATTAAAAAGTAAAATTTTAGATAAAAAGGAGTAATTAGATGTCTTCACCATATCAGATTTCAAACATTCAATCAAGTTTGATAGATTCTTTAGCGGACGTTCAATCAAAAGGAACAAAATCCAAATTTGCCACATCCAAGCAAAGAGCAAAAATACAAGAAGAATTTGAGCAAAAACTCAAAGAAGCTCAAGATAGAGCTCGTGAAAAAGCAAATAAAAATAAAGGCTTATTTAAAGGTTTAAATATTCTTGGTTCTTTTTTAGGTCCAGTAGGTGCGAGTATAGCAAAAGGATTATCAGCAGCTGGAAAAGCAAGACAACAGCAATTAGGAGCAAGAGAATTATTAAATCTTGATGATAGAGATAGATTTAAAAGAAATTTTTTAAGTAGTAATTTAAATGAATATATGGAACAAGCTGAGGATTCACAAGTTTCTTCTGGGGATGTTTTAAGAAGTGGTATTGGTGGAGGTATATCAGGCTATTCAATGAGTAAAATGCTTGGTGGTGATAAAGCAACTGGAGGACTGTTTAAAAAAATGGGTCAAGCAAGAAAAATGTATAAAAAATTTGGAGGGCAAGAGCAAGCAGGTGCAAAATATTTAGATGATATACTTACAACTAAAGGTTTAAGTCCTAATATTATGGGGTCTAAATCTCCAGCATTAACACAATTAATTGAATCATTTAAAGGTTTTTCAAAAGGACAAACAGCAAGAGAAGCAACAGATGAAATGAAAAGCGCTATGATGCTTCCGATGTTACTTCAATTACTTATAGGAGGAAAAGATTAATGACACAGCAAGAAATTTTAGAAAGTTTAAGTGATTTATTTCCAAATGTAATTGGTGGGGACGATTGGACATCTTTAGCTAATCTATCTCAAGGAAGTATAGCAGAAGCATTTGGAAGTATGTATGATTTAAAAGAAGAAGATTTACAAGCGGATATGTTTCAAAAAATATCACCACAAATGTTAGCAGCATCTCAATGGAAAACTTATGCTCCTCAAGTTGAATATGAAGGACAATCATTATTAAAGGATTTATATCAAGGATTAGGTGGAACTCAAGCCACAAAAGCAGCAGGAGGCTTTGCAGGTAGTGGTGGTTTTCAAAAGCAACAATCTTCAGTTAGAGATGTATATGGTAAATCAATGGTTGGAGCTTTAACTAAAGCAAGGCAACAACAAGGAATGGGATTAAAAGGTGTTCAAGATATAATTAACCAATGGCATCAAGCAGCTCAAAGAATTAAAGGATATTAATCAATGGCAATAAAAGGATTTGAAAAAATAAACCCACTTTCGGATTTAAATCAACTTATGCAAATCATGAATCAAATGGATGCAATGGGAGCAAGAAAAGAACAAGGTATTGCAAATAAAATGACTGCATTATCAAAGCAAATAGAAAATGCAAATAATTTAGATTCTCTTTCCAATATATCGGGAGCTGTAAATAATTTTAATAAAGAAGTTGAAATGATGGGATATGATGAATATTCTTTAGCTTCTTTAGTTAATGCTAAAAAAGAAATATTTGAAAATGCAAATAATGCATTTAATAATGCTAGAAAATATATAAATATGGATGAGGGTGACCCAGATGAACTTTATAATAGCATAATGGCAATGGATTGGTCTGAAGCTAATAAAGAGCTTAATGATTTATATTCAATGATGGATTCAATTAACCAAGGTGTTAAGTCTGGATTTTCCCATATATCAGATGGGAAATATACAAGAACTGCTTTAGGAAAGGCAGTTGAAAAAAGAATAGGTCAAATTCAAAATAAGCTTGATGTATTTGCTGAAAATGAAGGTGAATGGTTGGTATATAATCCTGAAGATGGAAGTATGGATGAAGAAGCAGCTTCTATTTATAAAGACCTTCAATTTAAAATATTATCAGGAGATACAAAAGATTTTGATAAATATTTTGATGATGTTATCGATGATGTTTCAAGGAAATTTCAAATACAAGAAAAAGGTTATAATGATTGGCTTAAAATAGCAGAAGAATCAAAACAATTCAAAACATTAAACGAAATGGATTTATCGGAAGAAGAAAGAGAGGTATATAGAAATGCTATGTTTGGCAACAATGAAGATGGAGATGGTCAAGTTTCCCTTAATTTTGCTAAACAAATGGCAGAAAGCTATAGAGCTAATGCTTATAAATATAATAGACAACACGAAGTATTAACAGGTAAAAAATATAATAATAACCCTACATATTCAAATATCGATTTAGAAGATATAACTAATATTCCAGGAACAACATTTGATGATAATGCATCAAAAATAGATAGCAATAATAATGAAAAAGAATTGCCTGATTCTCAAGAAGTTGTTAAACAAGAAAAGGTTGTTAAAAAACAAGAAGTAAAACCTACAACTGAAATAATTTGGGATAAAAGTGCAAATAAAGTATCTATAGGAGCTCCACAAGAAACAGAAACTGCTATACAAAAAAAATTATTTAGTGGTAAGGAAAAGAAGCAGTCTTTAATAAAAATTGAATTTAGAAATAAAAATGGAGATATTGTAGATATATCAAAATATGATAAAGATTCAGATTCATATGTAGATGTAATAGGAAGAAAATATTCAAAAGATGAGCTATCTATTAATGCTGATTCTCTTAAAGATTATCAACCTAAATTAAAAAAAGCTGCTGGAGATTATTACTTTTTTGACCCTACTAAAAATCAATTCGCAAAATGGGGTTCAAGTTCGACTTTTGGAAATCAAACAATGGAAATATTTAATGGTAAGGAAGTTCCAACAATTATATTAAAAAGCGAATTTCAAGGAGGTGGTATTGAAGGGATTTCTATTGGAGGAAAATCTACAAAAGGAGACGCAACAGAAAAATTAATCTATTGGAAAGGTAATTGGAGAAGGCTTAAAAAAGAAAACAATCAATGGAAATTTAAAAACAAGTAATGTCTTTAAAAGTAACAAATATAGGTGAATTTACCAATTATTGGAGAAGCACATATCCTTCTCTTTATGAAAAAAAATCAGATGAAGAAATATTTGAAGCAGTAAGAAAAAGGTATCCTAAACTACAAGTCCCATCATATGACGAAGCTTTAACTACTCAAATACAAGAACCAACAAAAACTCAAGAAGATTCATTAATAAATACAAATACAAATCCTGAAGAAATAAATAGCTTTTGGATGGCTGACTTAGTTCCAGAAGATTGGAAAGATGAAGGCTTTGCAGGTATATCAAAAGAATTTTTTAGAGATTCATATAATAAATCAATGGCTGGAATGTTATTTAAAACTATCAATGGTTATGATAAATGGGAAGTTGACCCTGGGTATGACCCTGGATTTTTAGTAGGCGTAGGGCAATTTGCAGTAGGAATGTTATCACCAACAGATGCAGCAGTAATGGCCGCTACTGGTACATTAGGTAAGGTTGCATCGGTAGGAGCAAGGGCTACTGTTTTTGGTAGAGGAGCTGGGGCTAAATACTTAGAAAAGGGCATTCTATCTAATTTTGCATCCAAAAATGCAACAACTGGAGCTTTTATGAGCAATGTTATTGATGGTAGCTTAAGCATGGGTATTGGTGGTGCTGGTTTTTCTGCAGCTCATGCAATGGTAGCTGAGACTGCTAAGCAAAGAGCTGAAACTGGTAAAGTTAACATAAGGGATGCAATGAGAGCTGCTTCAGATGAATTTATGCATGCAGCTCCAATGTTTGCCGTTACAGGTGGTGTTACTCAAGGTATAATGGGTTCTTTATATGGATATTCTAATGCATATATGAAAAAAGGTAGTTATGCTCAAAAAATCACAAAAGCAGCAACAAATCCATATGCAAGAGTTGGAGCAGAAGGAGCTATGTTTACATCTATGCCTGCTGTTTTTGGAGATGAAGATGCTCCAAAATTAGGAACTAAAGAATGGTGGAGTGCTTTAGGTGCAAATACACTTCTTGTTGGTGGTATGAGAGCTGTAGGTTCTTTAGCTGAGAGTAAACATATGGATGCTCTTAATTTTGTTAAAACTGAAATGAAGTTAGAAAATGCTTCAAAAAAACAACAATATAAAGCTCATAAAGCACTTAATGAAAACCTAGGTCAAGCTGCTCCAAAAGAAACAAAAGATTTTATAAGAAACTATATAAAAGAAGAAGCTCAACTTAAAATAGATTTAAAAAAGGTAGATGCAGATTTTGAGTTTATACAAAAAATAAATAAAAAAATGCAAGATGAATCTTATCTTGCTAAAATAGGCGAAAAAGGTAGTAAAGAAAGTTTAGAATTTGCAAAATATTCAGAGCTAGTGAATGAATACAATGTAGGGCTAAAAGGCATGACTGATTCTGTATTATCTAATGAAGCTAAAATTAGAGAGCATTGGAAAGCTGAAAATGGAGTTGAACCTACTCCAACAGAACTTATTAAAATACAAAAGAATATTGAAAACTTTAGTAATGAACTATTTAAAAATAAAGAATGGGTTGATGATTATTTAGCTGGGAATTGGAGACAATCAAAAGATGGTATTAAAGGTGGAGAACCTACTGCTCCAACTATAGAGCCTTTAAGAACAAGAATTGGTGGCAAAACAAGAGAACAAGCAAAGAAATTTTCAGATGAAAGATTAATTAAAGAAGCTAAAAGACTTGGTATTGAGTATGAACTTACTCCAAAGAAAAAACTTAAGAATAAAGAACAAGTCATTGAGGATATATATAATCAAGAAAAAGCAATATTCCAAAAAGAAGAAGCTTTAGCAAAAGCTAGAGGTGAAACAACAGCTGAGACTATTGTTGGTAAAATTAAAGGTGGAGTAACATATCCTAAAATTGAAAATATAGTATTAAAAGAAAATTTATTAAACAAAGGCGTTAAGGGTAGCAAAGAATTATCAGGAATATCTGATGTTAACAGAAATATATTGACATATGTACTAGATAGGTTGCCTGAAAAAAGGTCACACACAAGAGCGGCAAAAGAAATAAATAAATTCACTCAATATATTGAAAAGAAATATAAAAGAAATATAAATGAACTAACTCCTGATGAGCTTATTAATTTAGGAAAGGAATATATACAAGATAGGGTTGGTGTAAAAGTATATGACAAAACTAATATTCAACTATCTAAAGAAAAATATTCAGATGCTCAAATAAGGAAATTTAAAAGAGATGCTGATTATATAAGAGATTCTTTAGGAGAATTATTTACATTTGGACAATTAGATAAAATTGTAGGCGATAACATAATAGGTAAAATACCTAAATTTAATCCAAGGAGTGTAGAAAAGATTACATTGCAATCAGGTGAAAAAGGTTTTAATAAATGGATTAATTATGTTAAAACTAAAGCAGATAAAGTTATTGAATTTATTGGAGAAAAACGTGGTAAGCCATCAAAGAATAATCCCGAAGGAAGAATACTAAAAGGTGGAGAAGCTAAAACAATATCAAAAGAAGGCGCAGAACTTGCAATAAGAACAGCTAGATTAGGAAAAACAAGACCTACTGAAATTGCCAATTTAAAAGTTAAACATATAGATGCTAATACTGGTGAAATTAGATATTTTCGTAGTAAACAAAAAGGTGGAGGTCAAAGAGTAGATACGTTTACAGATAAAAAATTAGCAAAACAACTTATTAATTATGCTAAAAAGAATAAAAAAGGAGTTGAAGATAGAGTATTCCCATTTGAATCTGCTAAAGAATTTAATGCATTTACTAAATGGTTATCTGATAATAGTGGAACAAAAGTACAATTAAGAATTGAAGGTGTACCAGCTCCTATGGGCAAGGGAAGAGAATATGGAAGGGTATTTAAAACAAGATTTAAAGGAGATGAAGTTGTAGGAGATACTGCAATTTCAAAGAAGCAATATTTAACTGAAGGAACTAAAGAGAAAAGAGCTGAAAGATTACTAGAAGAACAAGTATTTCAAACTAAAGGTGATAAAGCTTCAAGAGATAGATTTATTGCCAAAGTAATGAAAAAGAATAAGCTTTCAAAAGAACAATTGAAAAGAGAAGGTTTAAATGAAGGTGTTCTTGGTGAATTTGGAGAAGGAGTTATTAAGCTTCAAGAAAAAGTATGGCAACCAGCTGACTTTTATCATGAAAATTTACATAGATTAAAAGCATTTGCAAGAGCCTCAAATAATAAAGGTTTAGAAAAATTAATTGCACGTGGTGAAAAACTTGCTATTAATACCAAGGAATATAAAGCATGGAAAAGTAAAAATAAAGGAAGAGATGTTGAAGAGTTTCTTGCTGATATTGTTGGTGGAAAAGCATCTCGTATGGAATTTTCAAAAGGATTGTTAAATAAAGTAAATCAATTTGTTAAACAATTAGTATCAAGAGTTAAAGTTGCTTTTGGAGCAGGTAATTTTAAAGATATATCACGAGTATTATCAAAGAGAGTTCAAAAAGGATTCTCAACTGAAGGAATAGCTTTCGCTAAAGGTCAAGTAAAATATAGGATGGATATAGAAGCTATGAGTCCTGAAAGTGCTGTTAAATTTGCAAGAAAACAGGTAAATGAAATATTTAAAGCAGATGAAGTAACTCAAGGTCAAAAACAACGTGTTGTAAAACAAATAGGAAAACTTGGTGGACTTGGAGATGAATTTAAATTAAAAGAAGCTTCAATGCCAGAATTACAACAATTTGTAGCTACATTAAATTCAATGGATAAAAATTATATACGAAGATTACCTGATAAGCTTGAATGGTTTGAATCTTTTACTAATGCTGAAACATTAAGATTAACTAAAAATATAACAGAGAAACAAAGACAATCATTTTTAAAAGATTTAGAAGTTCCTGATGGAAGTATTTATAAAGCATCAAATAGACAATTAAAAGATTTTGTAGAAATAATGAATACAATGGATGATGTTAAAAACTCAACTATATCTTGGATTGACGAAAGAGTTGCAAGAGGAAAGCTTAATAAAAATGTTGCAAAAAGATTTAAAAATTTATCCACTTTAAAAGCTGGTATACCAGTTGCAGCTGTATTGGAATCAGTAGGTCTTAATAAGTTAGCTCAGAAAATGTATAGTCATACATCTCAAGAGTTAAAACATATTGGAAGATTTTCATCATTTGAAAATAATATGCAATCTTTATATGGAAGACAATGGGCTAAGGTTAAAGAAATGATTACCCTTTTCGATAAAGATAGATATTTTGAATTGAAAGAACTTGGAAAGTTAAAATCATCTGAGATAAGATTTATTGAAAATACTTTTGATACAAAAACATGGAAGCCTTTAAATAAAGGTAAAAATGGACAACTTGTAAAAGAATATCAGAAATTAATGAGATATTATAAAAATGAACTTATAGGCAATGATGGTATTTTAAAGAAAATTTTAAATGATGCTGAATATGAAAAGTTTATGAAAGATAAAAATATAAATTGGATTAATGAAGATGCAAATGTTTATGTTCAAAGAAGAATAACAGAAGAATTTAAAAAGTATTATCAACCAAATGAAAAACATTTCAAAGAGTTAGTTGATTCTCAAACTAAAGCTATTTCAATTAAAATGGCTAAAGAATATTATAAGGGAAAAGGCAAGAAAAATGTAAAACAGGAAAAGCTTGAAAAGAAAGCAGCAGAGTTTTTTGATGATGCTAATACTCTTGCTCATGGAGAATTATATGAAATGTTTGAGTTTAATCCTGGGAAATATTCTCCTTCATTTTTAAAGAAAAGACATGTAAAGCTTCCTGAGTTTGTAAAATTAGATGGAAAGAATGTTCAAGTATATGAAAGAAAATTTGGACTAACTGTTAAAGACTATTCAATTAATCAAGCTAAATTTTTAGCTAATATAGAATACTTTCCAGAATTTGTAAGAATGAAAGGCTTTAATAGACCTGGAGCTAAAGCTTTACTTGGAGAACTTAGAATTAAAGATGCAGGTCTTGCAAGATGGGTTGACAGAAGATTAAAAGACCATTTAAAAATTGATAAAAAACTTGGCGAATATCCTGATGGAATAAGAATACTTAGATATTCAACCTCTCTTGCTGCTAAATTCCAATTATCCTTTCCTACTTCTGGTCTTAAAAACTTTGTAATGGGTAGTACTCAATCTTTATTGGCATTTAGATTAAGAGATTTTTTTGGAGGATTTGCTGACGCTATACATAGAGACAATAGAGCTATGGTTAAAGCAACAGGAGCAACTGAAATTGGAATGAGACACTTTGAGATGAAAGGTTTAAAAGGCATTGGTGATGCAATAGCTGAAAAAGGATTTTTTAAATGGGGTCTTATGAAACCAAGTGAGAATTTAAATAGATATGTATCGGTTTTAGCTGGAAAAAGAGACCAAGCTCATTTAGCAAGAAGGATACAAAATTTACCAGAGTCTTCAAGTGCATTTAAAGGAGCTGTAAATAAACTAAAAACATTTTATAAGTTAAGCGATGGTGAGATTACATTACTTAAAAAGTTTGGATTAAATGGAACTAAAGGGTTTGATGCTAAAACTGTTGGAATGAATAAAAGAGCAGTTGAAAACCTTTATCAAAAAATGAATACATATGCACATGTAAATACTCAAGGTGCAGCAATCAATTTATTTATGCCAGATTGGGCTGGAAGTGAACTTTTTCAATCAGCATTACTATATAAAAGAATGGCGTATGCTGCTACTGTTAATACTACAAGAAATTTAAAAATAGCATTGCAAAATAAATCTATGTTACAGCCAATAATGTTTGGAGTTGGTACATATTGGTCTGGTGAAGCTTTAATATATCTTTATGATAAACTTCTTGGCCAATCAATGCCAAAGGAAAATTCAAATGAATGGCAAACATTTAAGACTATTATGTGGAAAGGTGAGTTCATGGGTATCCTTTCAGAGTTTATGAGTCCTTGGGGAGATAATTATGTAGGAAGTACTCTTTACCCTTCTCTTTTATCTACAGCAACACTTATGTACGATTCAGCAGGAGCAGTTATAAGTGGGGACAAATTTGCTGGTCAAGGATTTAAAGAAATTGGAAAAGGTGTTGCAGGTCTTTATAATAATACAAGCAAGTTATATAAACAAGGCCTACTATCAAAAGACTCTTATGCAAGTCAATCAAAAAGATATAGAAAATTATATTACGATATGCTTGAAGAATATAATGACAGAGATGAGATAGAAGGTCAATCTCAGATAGATTTTGATTTTGAAAGAAATAAATATATGCAATCATTTTGGGAAACATTTGAATCTGGAAGCAAAAAAGATTTAGGCAAATGGTATATGATGAGTTTATTTGCAAAAGCAAATGATTATTACTATGCTGGAATTGATGAAGATGGATTTGCTGTTACCTCTCAAAAAGATGCTATGAAAAAAGCAGCAAAATCAATGAGGACATCTGTTACTAAAATAAATCCAAATAAAGCAAGAGTTACAGCTAAAACAAGAAAAGCAAAAGCTCAACAAAGAAAAAAAGCAATGCAATTTCTTAAATGGCTTGATAGGAATGAGAATTTGTCTAAAGGACTTGTTAAGCTTGAAAATCAATATGGAGCAAGAGTTAGAATGCTTGAGAAATCAATGATTGACTATATAAAATCAGCAAATCTAAAGAAAGATTTAGATTACTATGGAATTTCAATAGGCGATTTAATCTTCAAATAATTCTTTAATTGGTAGCAATACCATTTGACTTTCGTTAAAATCCCCACCCATTACCATTTTTAAATTACCACTTTTTTGAAGACTTTTTATCTTTTCCTTAAGCTTATCTACCTTTAATATAAATCCACCCTCTATGACCCCTTTATAAGCCAATAAATGCATCCATATACTTGATTTTGTTGTAGAAAGACCTGATGGCTTACCTTTATAACGAATTTCAATCGCAATATTACCTGTGTTCTTCCAAATATCTCTTTCTGTTTTTATTTCTATTTTAGTATTACCTTCAAATAGTTCTTCAGTAAACTTTTCCCCAATCTTACCAAACAACATATCCTCCTTTACATGCAAATCGTACTCTTTGCAATATCCCTCTGCTAACGGCATCCAACTATCCCCTTTCTTTATTAAGGCATTCTTGCCTACAAGTTTATATATGTCCATCATTGTAATCAACTATTTCAGTTCATCTAGCTCATACTTACCCTTAAACCAACCATCTCTCCAATCTTTCAATGCTCTAGTTCTGTAATTAGTATCTTTCTGCTTTTTACCTTTAAATTTTTTAAGTGGCTTTAATGGGTCTTTTGACAGCTTTACAAAAACACACTTTTTATAAGTTTTCTGATTATATGTCATTAAAGTATTCCTCCTTTGCATATTTAGTTATTAGTATTGCATCTGATGTTTTAAGTGTTACTCTTTTTATTTCAGGATATAACTCCTGAGCCTTTTCTTTTAACCATCTTTTTCTTATAACACTTTTTAAAGACTTTGGACAACCAACCCACCTAATCCAATCAGATGGAATAACTGTATTCATCTTAACTTCATTTGATGCTGCTATTCCAAGCCATTGACCATAATTTGTTCCATATGAGAATGCCGCTCTAACAGCATTTGTTGGTCTTGCCCATACCCTTTCCATTAATAGCCTTACATTGTCAGGCGCTGTATTTCCAATTAAAACTTGAAAAAGTATAGCCATATCTTCACTTGATTGCGCACATTTATGAGCTGTTATTTCTCCACTCTCATTAATACATGCAATACCACCACCAGCTCCAGGGTCTATTCCTATATATTTAAAACGGGATTTCATCACTAATCATCTCCTCTATTGAATTATATAATTTACATTTATCTCCATCGTATCCTAAATCAGAACGACCTGAATCTCCGTATCTTACTTTAGATGCAATTAGAGTAATTATGTTTTTTCCTTTACCTGCTTCACCTTGTACTTTATAATCATAATACGAAAAGAATACATTTTCAGCAACTTGTTCAATAGCACCACTCTCAGCTAAATCTGATAATTGTGGTTCGTATGCCTTTCCTCTTGTACTACCTCTTTCGATGAATCTATTTAATTGCGATGCTAAAACTACAACACAATCATTTTCTTTTGCTAACCACTTATAATCATTAACAAGTCTTTCAATTTGCAACCTTCTATCAGCTTTATGACCATCACAAGAAACAAGTTGAATATAATCATCGAATATTATATCGGGTTTAAATCTCTTAGCTTCAGCTGAAGATGCTGCAAAATCTTTTAAATTATCAAACATTAAAAACCTATCCTTTGAATACTTCTCCCTTATTCCTGATATAGTTTGATTTACAATCTTAAGTGATTCATCGCTAAATATATTCTTTCTAACCATTCCATATGATAGCTGTTCTGATTCTAAACATATTATCTTTTTCATCAACTCTGAGTTTGGCAGCTCCCTACTAAAGAACATAGCCTTATATCCTTTTTCTAAAGCTTTTGATAACATGTTAATCATTACAGTAGTTTTACCATGACCTGGTCTTCCACCAATGATTGTTATCTCACCTCTTGTTAAACCACCTGAATACTTATCTAAATTATCATATCCAGTTGTTATTAATTTGCTTGTTTTATTTTCGATGCTTATGAGAGTGTCTGATATTACATCTTCAATATCTTGCACTTTACTTGGTCTTATGTTTAAAAGCTCTCCGTATAATGAATGAGCCTCATTGAGCGATTCATATACATCAGATGTATTTGACTTTGCTTTATCTTTTATTCTTTCAGAATGAACAATAACCTTACGTAAAAGATATTTTTCATATATTTGATTAGCATAGTATTCACACATGCCTTTTGCAGGCGCTCCTGATGTGCATTTAGTTACGTAGTAGGCAGTTAAGCCTTTCTTAGTTTCCTTATCATTTAGAGCCGAGCAAACAGTTCTCATATCAATATGCTGATTGCCTCTTTTCATTTCAGTTAGTTTATTCCATAGTAATTGTGCTTTACTTTGATAAAACACATCATTATTGCTTATGTACTTACTAACAGAATCATACTCTAAAGGATTATGTATGACACCACCGAGAATTGCATCCTCAGTTTCATTGTCATATGGTAGAGTTAACTCCATAGTATTTCTCCTTTTAAAACAACGTGCTTTGCGCTGTTTTTCGCTTTATTATTTCAACGTATTTTGGGTTTAATTCAATACCAACCCATTCTCTTCCTAACTCTTGTGCTACATATGCTGTTGTACCACTACCCATGAAAGGGTCAAGCACAGTATCACCTTCTTTACTTCCAGCCTTAATACATAAAGCTGGTAATTCTTCTGGAAAAACTGCAAAGTGAGCTTCCTTGCAAGATGCTGTATTCATAGACCAAACACTTGTACGTCTAACATTATTTACTCTAATAGCATCAGCATTAAAATAGTATTGTTTCTTTTTAGTAAATAAGAATATATATTCGTGCGCCTTTGAACATCTATTATTAACAGCTTCAGGCATTGGATTTGGTTTATGCCATATAATATCTTGCTTAAGATACCACCCTTGTTTTTGCATTTCAGTTGCAAACATCCAAGGAACTCCTGCTAAATCTCCATCTTTTAAGTATTTGTGTTTTGGCGGCGCTTTTCTTTTTTGTCTGTATTCTATTCCAGTATCAACATTTGTAATGCTGTTCTTATCGTGATGACCACCTTTTGCTCCAAAAAACGTATCTCCAATATTTACCCAAACAGTCCCATCGTC
>CETC01069814.1_pt1 | contig 14786 bp, 7 predicted proteins | sample 326911 | NCBI WGS metagenome assembly CETC01 (sample SAMEA2622694, study PRJEB7988) | marine metagenome | isolation source: saline water (ENVO:00002010), including | reverse complement strand
ATGGCACCCAATTGAAGCCGTATGTAAGAAAGGGTGGGGCGCAAGCAAGAGCGTTTGAAATGAGCAAGATGAAAAGAGTTATCAAATCTTTTAAACAGGACTTTCTCATGCGCTTTCCAAAGATTCAGTACATGGAGGTTAACAGCATGGATGACTTTGTTGATTACGTGGTCAACATGCACACTAAATTGAGGGTTGTAGGGCAAGCCAACATGAAGAATGACCTTCGTGGCCTGAAGTCCCGTAGTCCCAGTGCTGACGCACGTGTAGCGTGCCTTACTGCACTTCCCGGCATCACAGAAAGAATATCAAAAGACCTACTCGATAAGTTCGGCTCCATACCCAATCTGTTGCGAGCAAGACGCAAGCAATCAGAACTTATGGAGGTCAAAGGGGTGGGTCGCCGCAAAGCGAAACTCATCCTATCTCTCAGAAACAAATATGAAGGTGATTAAATGACTCATGTAGTGACTTCATCCTGTGTAAATCATAAATACCAAGATTGCGTAGCAGTCTGTCCTGTGGAAGCATTCAAAGAGATGCCCACTTATCTGATTATTGACCCTGACCTTTGTATTGATTGTAATGCCTGTGTTTCTGAATGCCCAGTAGACGCAATATATCCTGAAGAAGAAGTTCCTCAAGATGAAATAGAATGGATTGAAAAGAATGAAGAGGAATCAATAGATGCTGATGTAGCCGAAGGCGATTCTCCCGTGTTAGGCGATTAGTTTCCTGAGAATGTCATTTGGTTAGCCATTGGTGTTCCATCCACTGAATATCTATTGATACCTACCTGCACATTACTGACCACGATGGAAGAATACTTAGCCGTATCTGTGCCATCATCAGGGGTTCTTGAAATTGTTATGGTCAATCTTCCTCCGGCAACATCAGCCCCTTTAACAATTCCTGAAAAGAGATTTGTAGTGCCGTTATTATCAGCACTAATTGTAGTTGTGCTTGTTTCATTATACCCTGAAAGAGAAACATTAGTGCTTAGAACACCTACATTTGTTGAATCCCCCACCAAAGAGACTTTTGCACTAATGGTTACAAACTTACTCTTGACATTATTGGGGATAGGAACGCTGGCAGTAAAGGAATGTTGTGGATAATAGGTGCTTTCTCCTACTGTGCCGGGGAATATAAGCCCATTATCCCCTAATGCTGCTGCGCCCTCGGATGGGGTGAATGGTATCTCGGCTGGTATTCCCGATGATGTAGTAGGTACTGCACCAGCCTTGTTTTGCCCAAGAATAGAGAAGTTGCCCCCTACTTGCGCATCTATATTTAGGTCCATAGTGCCTTTGATTTTCCTATTGAAAGCCTTGGTAATTCCACCTGAGCCTATTCCGGGGCTTGCTGATGTACTTGCGCTGGGGCTATCAGGGCCGCTTGGCGTAGGGTTCTCCAATGGTGAAAATTGGGAGGACATATTGGTGTTAGGGTTGGTATCACCACCCCACCCACCTACACCTGTGAAAGCACCACCTGTTGCTGGACCGCTGCCCCTACCACCGGCCCCTCCACCACCTACGGATGAACCAATCCAGTCAGGGTTCCAAGGACCATTGGGTTCTTCAGTGGCTCGTCCTCGGTCTAATCCTGCGGTCAATTGGTTTTTCCTGTTGTTTGGTTGGAACATAGTGTTGAACCCTACTGCTTGTCGTGCTGCATCCCTTTCCAAAGAGAATACAAGATTCTCAACATTATTACCAGCCACACTATAACTCATATTAGTGATTACCATAGCCTCATTGGTTAGACCAAGGAAAGAATCTGTATAATCAACTGTGGTTGCGGGAACAAAGTTCACATCATCAGTAATGAGGACTCTTGGGGCATACCACTCGGACCTTTCCTCTCCATAACCACCCAACTCACTGTATTCTCTCATACCCAATGGGAATATACTATTTGTGTTATAGGCACCATATGACGCTGTGAATGTTGAGGGCGCATGGGCTGGTCTGAAGAAGTTGCTCGCAGTAGTGTCACCACAACGGTATCTTAGAAGGGCCAATAAGTAGTCATAATTTACAGATATTCTTATCTTGGCTGTTCCTGCGCTGGACCAATACGTGCTTGGTATTCCAATTTCATAGATACCATTACCCTGCACCACGATACTGCTCTCGCTCAACTTTGACGCTGTCCTGTCAGGAGAATTACTACTCGCTGTATTCTTGAACTCAAAGTCACCAAGCCATATCTTAAATCGTGGGTTGTCATCGGCAGTAAGAGTAGCGTTTGCACTATCGTCAGGAACAATTGCTATGCGTAGCGTGTCCACGATATAATTTGTGCTTGGTGTGGCTTCGGATGTCTTGGGCATACCACGTGGAATATCGACTATTTGCATAGCATAGGCTACGCTATTAGCCCCATACCAATAATACCACTCATCCCATGTTCTTGTGCCGCTGCCTGTATCTGCTGCTCCTGTTTGTGGACCGTTAAGTGCGCTGACCATACCGGGGAACATGCAACCACCGAGTTGCGCTGTCCAGTAGGTAGCACAGAATCCTACGCTACGCCTACATGGGTCGGCAATATAGCCGTATCGTGCGTTATCAAGGAGGACATCACCTTCACCATCAAAGGGGTCGCTATTATCCAATCTTTGCACCTTAGCCTTGAGGCTCAATGGTGCTTTCTTCTCCTTGTTATATTCCTGCTTTGCCACTGCTTCGGCCTCGGATTGGTTAGACACCGTTGGCAAATCAACAATCTTCCATCTTGCTCTTGTTCCAAGTGTTGCTGCGGGATAATCCACGAAAGACGCACCTCCAGCATAGATGACTCGGACATTACTGACCTGATTCATCGACTGGGCCTTCATATCGGAGATAATTAGGTTATTATTCGCTGGCGTGGAGTCATTCGCAACAAAAGAAAATCCTGAACCATAGGTGGGTCGATAGGATATATGACCATCCCTACCGACGAGCCATGAGTAGGTAACGGTTTCACCGTTAGTATCACCAGTTCCACTACCTTCTCTTGATGATGCTATCAGACCCATAATAGTGCTACTTCTTGCGTCGTTAATTGAACCAAAGTCGTCAAACTCAGATACTTTCCACCACATAGGAGCAGAAGCCCCGCTACCATCATATGCTTTGCCGACAGTAAAAGTATTAGTAGTAGCATTTGCTACTGTTAGGCTTGTCCCACTTACCTCATCGGCATTGGTGACCGTGACTATATCACCATTGGAAAGACCATGACCCGCACTCGTTAGAACACTGGGGTCAGCAGTGGTCATAGCAGTAATATATCCTCCGATACCACTTGTTTCAACACTCTTTTGCGATGTGTTCATGTTGTTGCTTATTGGTACTGTGTTAATGTCATATGGTGTGGTTAAAACAGCCTGACCTAACCATACCTTGAGCATAGAATCATTCCATGCCATTCTCACCTTATCATGCTCATAGAAGGTTCCACTATTGTCACTCTTCACGAAGCCTTCTAACTGCATTAGTAGTCGCATCGGGAAGATATTGGATAGGCTATTGTACGCAGTTAAGTCATCATAATCAGGGCTGGTCCCATCATCTGCTGTGGTGATTCTTAAAGTTGCTACTGAAACACCACCAGCATTCCCAGCATCAATTAGCAATTGTTCTGCTGTTTTACTGGAGCCTGTATTGATAATATCACTACTATTGTAAGAAAATCCATTCCAATTACCACTTCCGTCAGCAGCCCTACCCTCAAATATTACTGACCTATCACCAACATATAGGCTATTGGTATCGGCTACTGAACCATTTGTGCCTGCGCCAGTTATTTGCGCTGGAACCTCAATCTTAATTTTATTTGCTGCTGAGACGTCTCTTATCCTTGTAGTCACACTTACATTTGGTGTGCTGCTTGTGCAAGTTACTGTGACTTCCATACCTTCTGTCAATTCATGATTGGCAGTAGTAGTTATTTCAGTAACGTAAGGAGTAGTAGTTCCGGTAGTTGCTAAAGCACTAATGGTTAAATTGACTCCCTTATTAGTCCACCAATAAAACCACACTTGGTCTTCTTTTTGGCTGACTATTTTACCCATACCTTGCGTAGCGAACTTAGAAACATCTTCAAGTTGAATCCACTTATCACCAATTACTATGTCACTTCTTACAAGTGATGGGTCGCTAATAAAGTTCTGTGCATTTGGATGGTATCTTACTATACCGCCATCAGCAGTGCTTGGTGTCGCTGGTGCTTGGGACCAGTAGTTATCAATGAGAACAGGGAATCCTTCGGTTTCGATAAGGAAGTCGCCCAATTCCTTTGAGCCACCTGATAATTGACCTGTGCGGCCACGATTAGATTCGGTATTCAAATTGAAGAACTTACTTGTATCAATGATAATAAATGTCCCAGCCTTTGTTTCCCAATTATGGAATATAGTATTACTTTCGCTGTTGGAACCGAGGGCTGACCAAAGCCCCCCAGTAGCAGGTTCAACCATAGCATCCATAGCCCATATATCAACATCTTCACCAATCTTTAAGTCAGTAAAGGCATCACGACCATCATAAGAATTAACATCTTGTTCGGCCCATTGGAGTGTCAACCCATAATTCTGATTGTTAGGATATAGAAGCCCAAAGTCACTTTTCTTTTTACCTCCGTTGGCATCTGCTTTATCGGTATTCCTCATGTCTGACCAAAGGACCCAAAGATGTTTGTAATCATCTTTGAAAGAGCGTACTTTGATAGTGGCCCCTGTGCTATGGGACCTACTTAACATATTATTAGTAGGAAGAGTTAATGTCAAATATGAGCCACTAAGAGCCGAAGCAGTTGGTAAGGTAGTGGGAGAGCCTTGCCACTTAACACCGTCCCAATTTGCATTGGGGATTAAGCGGAATGATTGTGAAACAGTCCCATTATTCTCAAGACTTCTTATTTCAAAATCCCCATTATACTGACTTATTGAAGAACCCCTAATACTTATATTTTGATAATTTGACAAAGTATTCCCGGCCACGTGCATTCTAACATATCTTTTCGTTAGAAAGGGCGTAGTCTGCGCTTCGTCATAATACCAAGTTACTACTTCCTCGGTAACCGCTGTTATCGAAACATCAGACACGCCGGATGCGCTGGTACATATTCCAGCATCTATGTTGCCGTCAGCATCAATAATTTCAAACGAGCCACCATCCTTCAAAGCAGAATAGATACCTGCACTATCTATTCGCAATTCAGTTCCTCCTACTGTATAATCTGCCTGTAAAGCAGCCACCCCAGCAGGATTCTTTTCAATGCGACCGAACATATGTTGGGTCCACTTAGATGCCACTACATCTCTTATCCACCGAGCATGGATTGAACGGTAATCTTGGTCCCAATTACCTGCTAATCTTACTGTGGAATCTGACCAACGGGCTTTACCATTCGCAGTACCGTCATGAGTTGCTGCATAGTTAAGACCTATCCTTATTTTGGTATTCCCTCCTGACTCAGTAGGTGCTTCAAGAATCCTCCATAGACCATCCATTCCTGTTGTAGCATTTAGCCCTATGTAATCTGTTTTGCTTAGGCCAAGACCAGTTCCAGTAATCTGTAATTCTGTTTGTTGTGTATAGGAACCACTTGAACCATAAGCCAGTGTTGCACCGGGCGAAAGAGTTCCTGAGAATCCCGAAACACCAGTGAAAAGATTATTGTCCCTATCTATTCCCGCATAGGCAAAATCATGGGACCCGTCATATCCAGTTATACTACCAGTCTCAGGAAAGTTGGACACGTCCACTGCTGCAACTTTATTATTAGCAAAGTAAGTACCAGTTACTACTGGAGTTCCCGCACCAGCAAAGGATATGAGAGTTGCTGTTGGTAAATCTTCTTTTGGTCCTTCATATAAATACCACACCGTAAAACTTGTGCTGTTATTTATTTGTGCCACTGCTACTGGTACATCATTAAGCCCGGCTGGTTCATTTGCTAACAATTTTATTCTTGCCCCATCAAGATAAGGTTGTGTTACCCCTAATACACCTGTTAATTGGTTGCTGCTTTTACCAGTCCAAGATATAGTTATGTAATACATTTGTTGCCCAAGCGCATTAGTGCCACTGGTGTTTAAGGTTCCCTGAATATGCAATCTTGCTGTTCCAGCAGTGGGGAATAACGAAGCATCATCAAGGTCCAATGTAGTAGTACCAATAGCAACATCGGCACTAAGATTTGACTCAACAGGAGAAATATCTATTCCTACTCTTTCTTCATTTTCATCCAAAGGATATACGTCCTGATTTCTAAACCACGCATTAGTGGTGACTGCAAACACATCGCTTAATTCTACCATTTGGCCTACTCTTAATCCATGAGCAGTGGCGGTATTTATGGTTGCTTGGACAATAGTAGGTGACGGTAAGGGGTTCCCATTAACAATTCGACGGCTGTAAAACATAGAGCCACCATTAACGGTTATATTCTTGCTTATGGGAGCATTAACACTACTACTTGCTAATGTTGTGCCAAGATTATACCCGACTACATTAGAAGTACCGTTAACGATTGTCGCATTTTGTGTTGATAATGCCGTAGCACTATCGAATACAACTACTGGAAGAGGTGATTGGTTTCCAAATGCTAAAGTATCACCAGTTACAGCATGGTCGCCAGCAGCCACAAGATTGCTGTCCTCAAACTTAGCAGTGATACTTGAGCCAGTAATCACACCGGGACAGTATATTACAGGTTTGCTACTACCATTGAGGTATGCCCCTGTCACTGTTTGGGATGCCCAATTATCTTCAGCATCATTTGGTCCTAACTCATTCTCATTGTTATAGACCTGTATTGGATGTGCTGAGTTGCGCCTCATGCGACTATCAACATAGGGAACATAAGTGCTTTCTGAGCCATAATCGAAACCAAGATTAGCATTGGCCGTTTGTAATTTTTCAACACCAAAATAATACATATCTAATTTGTTCTGCGTTTCACCACGCATGAAATTGATAGTCTGTGTTGAATCAGCATCACCACCTTGGCCCACTTCCCAATTGGGAATCTGATGGTCCAGTAGGGCTGAATAGTCAGTAGCATTTATCTTCAGCACGTTGCTGTGCTTGATAGTACCCGACGCACCGGGCTTTCCTCCCGGCTTCTGAGTCTGAGAGACATTCGTGACAGTGCCACGCCATATTGGACGACCGCAATTTGACTGGTCTTCTCCCGAAAGTGCTTCGTGTCTACTCCTTTTGTTATCACGGAAAACCAGTAGGGACGAGTAGGAGTATGTGGATGCTTGTATAATGTCTTTGACCTTCGATGAATATACGTTCTTATCGTCGGCCACAGTCAGGCTCAATGTGGAAGCCTTGTTGACCCCACTATCCCACTTCATGTTAGTCATCGCTACTTCATTATCAGGAATGTTGGTTTGGTCAGGATGGTCAGTCAGGGGGAAGCACATAGATGCTCGGTCGAGCAGAAGAACCCCTTGCCAGTTATTGTCTTGGTGGCCTGTTCCTCCTGCTTTTGGTCCCAAGTCAATTTGGAAGCCTATCATGTCTGATGCACTACCCGATGTCCCAAAAGAAACATTTGCAGATACAAGAGTGCCGTTGTGGAACACATCAAATTGGTTGTTTGTGTAGTCCATAACAAAATCAAGGTCTTGCCACCAATCGTCAACGGTAGTTGCTGTTTGCTCAGTATTACCTACCCAATCGAGGAATGCTTTCTTGGCACTGAATCCTGACTTGAAGCCAGTGCCGGTTGAATCAACGGTGTGGGTAATCAGTGGTGTCCCTCCAAAGGCAGGAACTCCATAGGTATTCTGAGAAGCGGTAGAACCAATGGCAACAGCGTTTGAACCGAATCCGGCCTTTATATCCAGTTGCCAATCAGCCTCGGCTCCATCGGCTTTGAATGCCTGAGCGCAGAAGCGTATGGTGAATACATCATAGTCCCCAATACTATTCAGGTTTCCATCATAGATAACTGCTGGCTTGCCACCGGGGTCAGGAATCTTTTGGGTGGGTGGATTCAGATTACGGTTGGATTGAACGCACAAGAATGGTTTCTTGGCTGGAGAATGAATGGGTGTTAGGAGAGCCTGTGGTTCATTTGTACCTCCGGATTCGTCACTAAGTTCACCCATATAAGTTGCAGTCAAATGAGCATACTGTATGAAGTCTGCTAATTGCCCTGTTGATGCAGAAGGAGTTGGTGAAGTGGATGTTGATGCCCCACTATTAACTGCGATAGACCCCCCACTGCCGTCATCAAACTCTACTCTTGCACCACGACCACCAGTGCTGTCAGTGTTACCTGTGGGAATCCAATACTTGCCGCTGGTATCATACCCGTTGCAGAACCACATAAGTCCTTCTTTGGCATCAGCCGCAGCATAGTTAGTAGTCCAGTTGGGGGCGGAAAATTGAGCGTTGTATATTTGACGGTTGGCGTTGGTCAGGCTGTCAGGATATTCCAGTTGCGCTCGCCCCTCCCAATTGTTTGCGCCACGTCGGTTCTCATCATAGGATAACCATTCAGCAATACCTTGGTTGTGTAGATACTGGTCGCCATTGGAGGATGCGGCTACTGTGGTCGCCCCACTGAATCGACCACTACTGCTGGTATCACCACGCTCGACCCACGCATAATTGTAGCGGGGGTTTAGTGGGGCCAGCCCATTGATAGGATTACCATGATGGCTCTTAGAAGATAGGTAAGTAGCACCCATAGTGTTACTATCGTCAGGGAGGGTACGTGCGCCAATGAAGTCGTCATAATACCCTGCTAACCAAAATGAATACTTTCTATCAACTGTTCTCATCTCTATCTCTCCGCAAAGTAGTCATTGAGTATGTCAATGATACGTTCTGCTGCTTCTTCTTCATTAAAGAATCCGTGGAAGTTATTGCTCATGATAACCTCGTTCTTGTGGTATAGTGTGCCTACACCCTGCTGCACTACCTGTCGATACAGGGAGCCAGTCACGTTGCCATACTGACCACCAAAGAATAATTCCTCTCTTGCCCCACTGAAATTGTATATCTCTTCAGTCAAGTTACTTATGTCATCTGCAACAACACTAATACCATCACCAGCATAAATACTTTCAGTTCTAATCTGCTGCAACTTTTCCAAAAAGTCTTCTGCTGATTGCACACTCTTGAATATACCATCGTCTACTAATTTTAAGTTTTCGATAAAGGACTTATCCCCCAACAAATCTTCCAAAACTTCATATTGACTCTTACTGAAATCTTTTCCTGCTAATCTATATGCTATGGCTGCATTGGCTAATTCTGTAATGGTTGCGGTAGCCTGTAATCCCAAAACATCAGTCAATTGAGAATAATACATTTCAGACCCTTCGCCACCTAAGATTTTTGCCCCTTCTTCCATTACTCCTTGTATTGTCTCTAAGGCTGAGTAACCCCACCATTTTTCATCCACCATGCTGCTTATCAAACCCTGCAAAGCCTCCACACGTTCCTTGTTATGGACATTCATCTGTCCTGCGGCTGCTTCATGTGCTTCTACTATTATCCTTACTTCCTCCAATGCCTTTTCTGCATACTTCCTTTCAACATCGGTCAGTTGCTTGAAAGTTGTTTTCTCATGTTCCAATAAATCATCATATATTCTCTTTGCTTCATCAGCACTACCGGCTAATTGTGCAATACTTTGTTCTCCAAGACCGAGCCTTGCTTGAAGGAACGGGTCTCTTATCAAAGCCCCCTCTCTCGATTCTAATTCCTCTAATGTTTGCCCTAATCTCAACATTTCTTCATTGAGGTCTGCTACTCTCTTGGCGGAGCGTTCTGCTGCTGCTGCTGCGTCATCAAATAAATTGACTATGTAAATAGCACCTAATATGCTGGCTATTCCACCAAGAGTCATCCAAAACTTATTTGCTGCGGTTGCCATATTATTCCAACCAACAGCAGCGGCGGCTGCTTGTACTGCCTGCATAGCCATATGGCCCATCATAGGAATCATAGCAAGATTCATGGCTATCATGGACTTTCTCATAGTGTCAGCATCGTTACTCATAGAAGCCATCATGGGCATTCCTATTGACATTACATTCAGGGTGCCAGTGAATATACCTAATTGTGCCTTTACCATTTTCAATTGGTGCATCATATGTTCACTCTTTTTCTTCTGTAACTGATTGTCTGCTTGCATTATTCCAAGCAACTCCATTGACTCTAACAGAATCTTATGTAAGTTCGCCCCCTGCTCTTTCATTTGGTCAGCAGTTGCAGCCCTTATTTGTAATTCTTCTTCAAGTAAGACCAAAAGATTGTTTTCGTTCATCCACTCATAAAGAGCCTCGCTCGACTGAGCATCCATTAGAGCCAGCAATTCCTTCTCTAAAGTTGCTTGTTGCTCCAGCATTTCATTGTATATCTTCTCCTTTTCCAAGATACTGCTTAGGTGAAACAACTCTCCCTTCAAACGGTATTCTGCACCTTCCATAGCCTTCAATCGACCTTGCTCTACACCTACTAATCTACGTAATTCTCTATACTGCGCCTCATATTTTTCTCTTGCGCCTTCAGCCCAATATACTGTACCTTGCATATCTTTCCATCTTAGTTTTTCGCCGGCTAACATCGCCTGCATTGAATTGACTTCTCTTTGTTTGAATGTTGCCCTATCACGCTGGGCCGACATCTGCATGGTCAGGACTCTTAATTCTTCCTTAGCAAGAACCATATGCTCCCTTGCTTTCTCTACTGATATAGTAGCATGACGGAACCTCCCATTTTCCAATCTTGACATACCGAGTCTTGTCCTTGACATTCTTTCATCCATCTCCCATTGATTCTGAAGTAACTTGAGTTGCTCTTTCATATGCCCCTTCAATTCATTTCCAATATTCAATAATCGTTCATTCCATTGAACCCTTTGCTCATCCAGTATGAATGCCTTTCTCCTATCTTCATTGGCTGCTACCCATATTATCAATCTTCTTTTTTCTGCTGCTTCCATTTGCTCCTTTATTTGTAGCATCCTCTTTTCATTCTCAGCAGCAAACATCAACTTCTCATTCATCTCTCCTTGAGTAGCGAGAATGGCTTTGTGGACCTTTCTCATGTTTTCCGTAGTTTGGTTACTTATGTCCATAAGAGATGTGCTTTTATGGAACTGTCTATTGACAGCAATAGTTTCACCTCTTATAGCAGCAAGAACTGACCGCATGGTTCCAAAGGCGACAGCAATACCACGTGCGGCAATCTGCATCTGTATGAAGGGACCAACGATAGCCGATACTTCACGCATATTGACCATAAAATTAGCAAACTTTTCATACTCTTCCCCATAATTACCCGAAACAAACTTCTCTAATTCTTGGTTCCATAACAAAGTTGCCTGCTTACCAGCAATCATACCGGGAAGAAGGGCTGTACCTATGGCAGCATCTACATTTTCTATCTGTGCCTCTAATTTTTCTAACGTAACCGCATTTGTCTCTAATCTTCTGCCCACTTCTTCTTGTGCTGAATCAAAATCATAGAGTGCGTCATCCGTTAAAGCAGTAACTCTACCCAAACCCTCCATCAATTTAATGAAACGGACATAGTGGCGATTACCTGATACGGTCTGAGCGATATTCTGTTGCTGAATACCTGTTAACTCATCCCAACCCTTCTCCTTCAAATCAATCATTATATCCTTTAGGGTTTTCATATTCCCCTCTTGGTTGACAACCTCAATACCCATAGCCTGCATCTCTTCTCTTGCACCAGCGATGTCACCACCAAGTCGAGCATACATCATACGCAAGGCTCGACCAGCAGCACCCTGCTGTTCACCAGCCTCAATCAAGGCCGCAGACATAGCAGCCATTTCAGCGATAGATGAATTAGTCAGGCTGGCTTGGGATGCGAATTGGTTCATAGTATAAGTCAACTGTTCCATTGTGGCAATACTACGGTTTTCGACAGTATTCAATTGGTTAAGGACTTCTATGCTATTTTTTCTGAAGATATTTTCTTTATCAACAGCCTGAAGTAAATTGAATTGGGCAGCACTTAATTTTTCAGTCTTCTGAAGATTTGTTGCCATATGGAACCCAGTCTGTTGCATAAGGTTGGTCAGACGACGCATAGCAGCGTCGGTTTCCATTCCTGAAATCAAACCAAACATTACACCAATTTCAGTCCCAGCACCAATAGTGGATTTACCTATGACAGCCCCCATCTGAGCCATACGTGAAGCAGCCTTCAATGCTTGCTCACCAGTAAATGCGTATGCTTCACCAGTAGCGACAATGCTATCAACTAATGAAGGTAACAAACCTTCTAAATCGTCACTGACGTTAACGAACTTCTCAAAGTCGATACGGGCTTCTTCAAATGCTCTTGAGGATGCTATGACTTCTTCTGTGAACTCATCGACCATTTGACCCAGTGCTTGAAACTCTCCAGTAAGGGTATTGAGAGTATCAAGGTACGCTGCCTTCATCATGGTGTTGATGGTCTTAGTATCAGCGAGAAGTCTTTGGGCGTTAAATGTGGCAAGCACGTCGAAAAAGACTTGTGCGCCACCTGTACGTGCCATAGTTACTCCCCCTTATCCCTACTTATTCCCTGCTTTTTAAGTATTGCCAACATTTCCTCGCCGCTTATCATATCATCATCAAGCCTGCGCTTTCTTTGACGCTTGCGAGCCTCCATAGCCGCACCACTTTTGTTCTTGGAATCCTCGGTAGACTCCTTGATTTGGTCGTGAATCTCGCCCAATACGGCAAGGTCGAACTCCAATCGCTTCCAACCTTCCATACCTTCGTACTTGTCCACAAGGTCGGACGGCAGCACCCCCTTGTAGGAGGAACATAGTGACGGGGCTACTCGTCCGATAAGTCCAAAGGGGGCGCACCTTCCTCATCTCCTTCTGCGCCTCCACGTACAAACATGAATATGTCCCGCAATTCTTCAGCGGTCAAGGTATTCACATCAAAACCTTCTGTCAATATACAAGGTGGGACAAGAATCATCATTTGCTCTTGCATTGAGCCACCCAATTCTTCAGTATAAGCCATAAACTCTTCCATTTGTTCTTCAGTCCACTTGGACTGGTCGAAACCAAAGTGTCTATACTTTCTGAACGCCTTTGCGAGAATACTCTCAAAAGGCATTTTTTCCATACCGGATGCTTGGCGCACCTGTATTTTACTTCCGTCGTCTAATTCAATCTCTTTACTTAGTACCGGCATCTTTCTCACTCTTCTTTGCTTTACTCTTCTTTGCTGTCTTCTTCTTTGCTGGTGCCTTTACAGGCTTTGAGGTTGGTCTTGCATCTCCACGTGGCATCTTAATCACCTTACTGGTCTTCCCATATGATATAGACAATACACTGATTGTCGTTCTTGTTTCTTTCAACTATGAATTGGTAAATGACATCCCCATCAGCAAAAGTGGCACCACGTAGAGTTGTTTGAAGGTCAGTGGCAATATCATCCATGTTGGTTGATACCTTTGTGACGGTTAGATTCGCCTTGGTTCCGATGGCTATACCGCCATTGTTTGCCATGCTTACTCACCAGCCTCTTCCTTCTTGGCTGCTTTCTTCTTTGGGGCAGCAGCCTTGGCTGGTCGGCATAGGCACATTCTGTCGATTGGTCCCTTTTCGGTCCAACCTGCAATCTTCTTCAGGTCGGCTTCGCTTAATTCAACGCCCTTGGATTCGGCGTATGCTACTGGGTCAAACTTTTCGCTCATCTTAATCACCTCAAATGCTGTCGTACTTGGTATCAACACCGCTACCCGCACCAGTGTTTGCTGTGTCCCATACTATCTGCATGGCTTGTGGGGTTGACATACCGGAATCAAGGTTCATGTATGCTTTGAATCCTGTGGTCATGGTTTCTGCATCACGACCTGATACACCGGCTGCTGGTGCTTCATATCGCACATTGTAAAGTAGTATCTCGCTGGTATTGGTTCCGTCGCTGAGAAGCAACTTGACTGCATAGGTAGTGTTTGCATCTTCAAGGCCACCGGCTGCAATCATTTCATCATAGGTTGGCTCATTGTTTAGGCTACTTGTGCTGGAGAATAGTGGACGAGTGAACTCCAATGTTCCACTTACTTCCCTGCGCTGCATGATTGGCTTTCGGGTGAAAGTATCGCTACCAAGCGCACAAGCATTGTCAGTATCGAGGTTGTTGTTCAACTCGATTGTAAAGGAACGGATATAGACTGAATCATCGGAATCTGCCATGAAGCGGACCGAGGAATCCTTGAAGTGGAAACCGTCAACTGCATTTGCACCGGACTTGTTGTTTCCAACGCCCCAATCAGGGGTTGACAATGCGCCAGTTGCTTCTTCAGACTGACCAATCAGGGAGAAAGATGCGGTGACATATTCTCCAATGGTTGCGCTGATGCTCATTCTGTTGACCATCATACCCTTGAAGGTGTGTTCCTTGTCATCACGACCAACCTTGACTGTCAAAGATGCTAAGTCATTTGTGGACTTTTCTTTCAACCAATGCTGGCCGGTACTCACACTGTCGTCTCCGCCCATAGCAGCATACATAAGCATACCGCAGAAGTCGTCAGCCTGAAGGACAAAGTTGAGGTCGCCCTCAGTATATTGCTTTCCTACTGCGCTGTTATGTGCTGCCCAGTACGACATATCGTTTCTTTCAATGATGTCATAAGTCTGCTTGAGATTCTCGTCGTCAACGAATCCGTATAGAGTTGCACCTGCGGCTGTACCATAGGTTGCCCCTTCACGGGCTATTGAGACATATCGGTTTGCGAATGATGCCATATTATCACCTGTCCTATCATTCGTTA